>Ga0210377_10000230_pt1 | contig 53222 bp, 50 predicted proteins | sample PLM4_65_b1redo_FD_155480 | JGI IMG/M metagenome (GOLD analysis project Ga0210377, IMG submission 155480) | Groundwater sediment microbial communities from an aquifer in East River, Colorado, USA - PLM4_65_b1 redo | ecosystem: Environmental > Terrestrial > Soil > Riparian zone | place: USA: East...
TCGTTTGAAGCAAGTCGCATATGAGACAGGCCAAACCATTTATCAAGTCAAACACGAACTCTTTTCAGATTATTTACGTCAACAACTTCGTTCACCTGCGGTTCAGATGACGCTTGCGTAAGTCCATTCTAAGATAATACTTGGATAACCCAACCGAGGCACTATCACCTGCGAACTATCTGGCGCCCATATGATTGACGCATAATTGGCGTCAGATTCTATACAATAGTCCAATAATTCTTTCTTAACAATATCTAGAATAAGTAGTGGCTTTTCAGGAATCGTTCCAAAGACAAGATAGCGTCCATCGGGCGACCAGCTTATTTCGCGTATAGTCGCATCTGAATAATATCCTTTCAGGTCTATCCATTTCTCGGCTTTGCCATCGCGGTTTATTAAGTAAAGTTCAAATCTATCCCAACTATCTTCTTTTTGGTTAAGAGCTGCAACAGCTAACAACTTACCATCCGGTGACCATGCGGGGCGAATAGTCCGAATTGACCATTTGTTCAATTCCCACAAAGAACGATTGTTTTGCAAATCCCAGAGTACAAAACTTTGCCCTGGTTCTTCTCCGCGCATATATCCAACAAGTGTTAAAGTAGGATCATAAACTGCCTTCCACTGAACTAGGCCAGCTTGCGATGGCCCGCCTGGAATCCAAGGATTAGGTAATTTTGGAGTTAAACTTTCACGTTGTCCAGTAAAAATATTAACAACATCGCTACTTGGTGGATCATTTTGCCAATCTCCGTATGCCATCTCAATCCTCTGGTTATCTATCCAATAGAATCCTCCCCACTTCTGGTCCTTAGGTAATGTAAAACGCTCTTCTCCATATGTATCAAGAACTATTAATGTTGATGTAAATTCAGCCTCTTCATCTACTGTCTCATAAGCAAACCACTTACCGTCTGGTGATACCTTACCATCCCAATAAATGGGAATATTCGGTAAATGAACTGGTATTTCATAAGAACTATTGAATGCCAGTAAGTTGCCAATAAGCATTCTCTCGGAGAAATCACCTAAAATTATCGTTCCCTTTGTTATGAATTTTGATGCGGAAGTAGATTGTACTGATATGCAATTTTGCACAACATCACCTATAGGAAGACTGACATCTATACCTATACCGGGTTGTCCAATACAACCTGCAAGTAAGAATCCTAAGAAAAGAATTTCTATAACTCCTAATCTATTCATGGTTCGCCTCCTATCAAGAGAATCGTCGGCAATAAACAGATCATTGCAACTGTATACAGGTCAAGTAGCTGGACGTAGTAGGCAACTCATAAAGATTTACAATTTCACGATTTATATCACCATTATCGTGGGTACCTATAGCTGATGGGTAAGTTCGATATGTTCAGGATGAACATGTTTTGAATGCGGGGTAAAAATGAAACTGACCACAAATCCAATCGCAATGGCGATCAGAGAAACCGGATAGATCATAAAAGGGTTGAGCGAATATAAATAGCCTGCAATAGGCGGAATAATAAAGGTTGTTGCCGCGCCAACGGTTTCAGCGATGCCATACGCCAATCCCATTTGCGATTCATGCACCAATGGTCTGACCTGCGCAACACCCAATCCGCGCAAGGCACGGAAACCGCCGAGCATGAAGTAGGCAATCGCGAACCAGCCAAAACTCGTACCCTGCCATAACAGAAACGCGTAGGCGGCAACGCCAACTTGCCCAATCAGAAAACCCTTGCGCGCCTCCAGCATGCCTAATAAGAAGTTGAACACCACCGTGCCAATGCCGACGATCGAGCCCAATGTACCGATCTGTATCAGGGAAAGCCCACGCTGATTTTCCAAAAAGTTCGGCGTGAGAGGCTGCGGCAGAAAAACGACCAATGCTACAATGAAAAAGACCACCAGGAAACTCAAATATCGTTTGTTCTTTAGCAGGTCAGCTGGTGGGTCAGTTGGGTCATGATGGTCGCGGGGCTGAGCTGCAATCTGAAAAATAAAAAATGTTGAGAAAACAAAAATCCCCGTCGCCACCACATAGATAATGCGCAAACCATAATGGTCACCGATCCAACCGCCCAGCGTGGGTCCGATCATTACGCCCGAATTGTAAACAATGCCACTAAACGTAATCGCGCGCGCCACCGTCCATTTGCCGCGCGCGGCTGTCAGGTAACTATCCAGCGGCGAAACCACAAATAGCGTAAAGCCATACATCAGAACGCCGATCACAAAGACAAAGAGATTTTTTGCAAGCGCCATGGTCAGCGTGGCGAAGATCCCAAAGACCCAGGCCGCGATCAGCATCTGCCTGCGCCCCCAACGATCGGAGAGATGCCCGGAAGGTATCGGCACCAGGGTCATCATCAAGCCCGACGCGCCAAGGATCCACCCAATGGTCCGCGGTTCGGCGCCCAACTGTTGCAAGTAGATCGGTTGAAAGATCATGAACATCGCCTCGCCAATGCCCCACGTAAACAAAGCAATGCCCAACCAGATCAAGGAACGATTCATTTGGATGTTGTCTCCACTCTTTGGATAAATTCAGCCGCCGCTTCAAATACCTGACGACGAGCCGCATCACGCGTGACCACGTGACCTGATCCTGTTATATAAAGCTTTGTCTTATCTGACGCATTGGTCAGATCGGCATAGATCATTTCCATACTTTCCGGCGCCACATATTTATCATCGCTTGAATGAATAAGCATTACCGGCACATTGACTTGCGGAAGCGCCACACGCATTTCCCCAAGCAGTTTATTGAGCTCGCCAATCGAACGGACAGGGTTCTGTGGGTACGAGATATGCTCCTTCCACGCCTCTTTATCGAACCAACTTGAACCGGGCACTTCGTCGCTCTTCGGCATATACGCAACGATCTTACTAATCCATTCGATATGCCTCAAACGCGGATCATCTGGCAGCTTATACGGCGTGGACATGGCTACAACGCCCTTAACATCCAGACGAGCGGACATGAGTAAGGATAATATTCCGCCCATCGAAAGTCCAACGAGGAAGATAGAATCGGTTAAATCTTTCAGTAAGGAATAAGCGTCTTCAACAGAGGCAGTCCAATCGGTCCAGCGTGAGGCGATCATATCTTCAGGAACTGTAGCATGTCCGGCAAGCCGAACTCCAAGACAGGTGAATCCTTTTTGGTTGAGATATTCCCCCATCCAGCGCATTTCTTTGGGCGTGCCGGTGAATCCATGGATCAACAGGCATGCAGGCTTTGAGCGGTCACCCAAAAGAAAAAAGGGCTCCGCAGTTGGGATAAGCTGTGACATGCAGAGAATTATAAGACTACTTACGCATCCATGCTGGACGCAGACTTGCGACCCTTTTATACACCGGACAATCCTTTTGATGCGCACCCTGCAAATACCCCGTGGACATCAAAAACTCATTGACGATCTCTCCGCCGGTGAAGACAAAGGTCTTCCGAAAAAGTTTTGTCCATTCATCCTTTGATAACGGATGATGCGCATCTAACCAACCATTGAAGGAGCCATGTTCCTTGCGCAGTTCCAAAATCTTTTGCGCGTTCACGATCGCAGCGTTGACCTTCAGACGATTACGAATAATGCCAACATCTTCTAATAGACGAATCAAATCAAGTTCGTGCAATTAAAATTGCTATATGAGCGAAATTTTTAGATTTGATTGTACGAAGTCTGGTTGATATATCCATAAGAGACGGGCACGGTCTTTTTCGCCATACTTGGCAATTTTCTCGATTTTGAAGCCGTGATAAGCTTTATGAAAGTTATCCGCCTTCTTTAGGATCGTGATCCATGAAAGCCCAGCCTGATTGATCTCGAGGACAAGCCGCTCGAAGAGCAGGTTATCATCGTCAAGCGGAAAGCCGTATTGCGTGTCGTGATAGGTTCGGTTGAAAGTGTCTTCGGGGTGAGAGTTGCAGTAATCGCAATATGTGGTCACAATGTCATCTCCATGATCGGAAGGCTACGCGGTTGACCATCCACTTCGGATTGTCGTTCGCCGATCTTGTGCATCCCCATTTTCTCATAAAAACCCATTGCGTTAGGGTCTGCTTCGAGTTGCAGGGTCTTATATCCGCGTTGACGCGCCAGTTTCAGGGCATGGAAAAATAACCGCCTACCGATACCTTTGCCTATATAGGCAGGCAAAACCCACAGGTTCTCTATCCACGCATTCCCATTTTGATCTTGTAAAGTGTAAAAGCCGATTTGATTATTTCCATCAACAGCCACCCAACTATCGTTCTTCTCAAAATACTCAGGAGCGAAAGTTAGTTGAGGCGTCCAGATTTCCATCCAACGATCAGGGTAATTCCAATGCCTTTTAGCAGAAATGGCTATTTGCGTTAATACATTTGCTTCTTCAGAGATCGCCTGCCGAATCAAAATAATGTCTTTTTGAGCCATCCAGTTAAATCACTTTAGCAGAAGTCTTTCTTGGAAGAAGAAATCGAAATTGCTCCTTCACCCAATTGGGCATGGAGGCAGAAAGCAAATAACTAAAGCCTGCCACCAGCATCCAGTTAGCGATCTCATCAACAACAAATAAAATTTCCTTTATGTTCACCAAGGCTGGAGCAAACCACACTATGAAGTGCCAGCAAGAAATAAGAACCAAAGCCAATACTGTTCTTGCAGCAAAGCTGCAATTTCTGTCTATTTGCTTCGCCCATTGCAGGATCTGCGGCATAATCAAGATCAGAAATGCCAGTCGATAGTCCCAATTATTGCCGAGCAAAAACGTCCCAACATAAATAGATGCACCCATTCGGAATGCCGCCAAGTTTCTTGCTGAAGAAGAAACCAAAGGACTGCGATTCATTATCCCCATATATCCAGCAATCATGATCAAAACAAAAGCCAAAGCGATCGGAATATATTTCAAGATCGGACTGGTCTCTGAAACGCTAAGCAGGCTGGAAAAATATTGACCATATCTAAGAAACAATACAGCTATACCATATGAGATTTCCCTTCCTCGCATCGTCAAATCCCATGAAGCATTTACACTTTCGAGCGTGGCATATACATAAACACCAAGCACCCCGAAACAGCCCAGAGACAACCAGACGAATTTAGATTTCGATTCCTTGAGTAATACCATTACCCCAAAAAAGGGAAACAACTTTACAACCGTTGCAAATATCAACAGGGCGGCTGTAATGAGAGGGGAATAATCTATTGAAAGTACGGTCAGCACACATAGAAAGAAGACCATCAGGTCCACGTTGCCACGTTCATACAACAACATGGCGGCAGGCGAAAAAATCACAAATAACATCCCTATCGAATCTAATATTGTGATGTTCTGAGGAAACAGAAAAACACCCACAAAAAATAATACCAACATGACCGTGACGATCCAGACCGTATCATCTTGAGTAATGTTGGTATAGAAGAACAGCCGCCAGAACGCTGGATAGTTGAAGATACGGTTATGAGGATCACGCGGGTTTCTCTGCGTTGGTTCGAAACCCTCGCGATATGATTCAGCACTACCTGGTATCAGCCGAAAATCAGCAAACTGTGGATGTTGAACGGGAACGTGCCATAGTTTCCAGGTTTCATCATAACCGTAGACTTTAAATAATAAGAGAATCACCAACCCAACGACAAGGCTGGATGCAATCAAAAAAACCTTCCCGTATTTATCGTTTACATCCCGAAACGACATTACCCCACCACTCTGATCTCACGCGACATATCGGACAAACACTCTGCGCCGGTTTCGGTGACGACAATATTATCTTCAATACGCACGCCATTTCTGCCGGGCAAATAGATTCCAGGCTCAACAGTGTACGCCATACCGGGTTCGAGCAATTGCATATTGTCGCCGCGCATATAAGGTTCTTCGTGACCTTCCATGCCAATGCCATGACCCGTACGATGCGTAAAATACTCGCCGTAGCCAGCCTTCTCGATCACATCGCGCGTGGCTTTATCTACATCGGCACACGCAGCGCCGGGTCTGCCTGCAGCCCGACCGGCGGCATTTGCTTCCTGCACGATTTTATGAATTTTCAAACACTCTTCATCCACCTGCCCCACTGCGAAGGTACGAGTGAGGTCTGAAATGTATCCAGCATGCGCCGCGCCCCAATCCACGACCAGCAGATCGCCCACTTGTAATTTGCGATCACTGGGTGAAGCGTGCGGGTTTGCGGCGTTCGGTCCGCCGGAGACAATTGGTGAAAACGGCATTTCGGGGTCAGAACCATGTTTTAGCAATTGAACCACCAGTTCAGACGAAACTTCTTTCTCGGTCATGCCAACTTTGATGAATGGGATCGTCGCTTCTAATGCGTCCTGCGCGATCTTGACCGCTTTACGCATCGCATCCACTTCGGCTTTATCTTTCTTCAAACGCAAATCGGATAACACATTGCTTGCATCAGGAAAATCCGCTTCGGGTGCACCGTTTTTAACATGACGAAATTCCAGTAGACGCAATTGACGCGGCTCAACGCCGATGCGCTTCCCATCTAATCCCAGAGCTTGCACGGCTTTACGAAATGCATTGTCCCACTCTGACGGATTCTCTGAATACGAAAAGACTTGCAATTTATATGGCAGTGAAGCAACTTTCTGCAACTCAAGTTCAGGCAGAACAATTGCAGGGTCTTGGTCTTTGGCATACAGTAAAACGACAGGACGTTCCATCAAGTGGAAGACCAAGCCTGAAAGATATGTCAGTGTGGGACCCGGATTCAGAATAACCGCATCCAAGTCGGAGGTCCGGAGTGATGCGTTGAGTTTGTCGAAGCGGGGATGAGTCATGTGAGTCTCCTTAATCCAAAGTATGATTTTTCTTCGAGAAGAAATAAAGAATCCAATCCACAACAACGGGGAAAAGCATATCAAAAGTTGTAATGACGCGGAACCACCATGGAATGACGAGACTGCGCACGGGGCGCTTGGCAACACCCACAACGCGGCCGGCGACATATTCAGAGGTGAGATGAGGATATTTGAGTTTTTTAACTTTTTCGCGTGAACGTGTGCGTTCAAGTTTTTTACCAAACTCGGTGGTCGCGGGACCCGGATAAATGCCAGAGACTTTAATACCGAATGGTGAAACTTCGCGGCGCAGCGCATCGGTGAAAGCACGCACGCCAAATTTCCCCGCCGCATAGGTCGTAATCAACGGTGCAGCAATCAGACCCGCAACTGAAGACATGTTGATGATATGACCCGCGCCACGCTTAAGCATATGCGGTAGAACTTCACGTGTGACCAACATGGTTCCAACCAAGTTAACACGAATGATCGTTTCGATATTGCGTTCGGGATCAAGCTTCTCGAACCAATCCATGGCGCCATAACCAGCGTTGTTGAAAAGGATATCGATCTGCCCATAAAGATCGAGCGCGGTTTGTACCATCACTTCGATTTCGGCAGGTTCATTCACATCCACGGGAATCGCGAGCGCTTCACCACCTGCATTTTGGATCTCAGCCGCGAGCGCTTGCAAACGATCAAGTCGACGTGCAGCCAACACAACTTTACAACCTTCGCGCGCGAAGAGACGCGCCGCATCTTCCCCAAATCCTGATGATGCACCGGTGATGAGAACAACTTTGTTTTTGAGATCTATGGTCATTTACAAAAATCCCCGTTGGTTTCGATACATCCCGCAAAGAACATGCGGGATGTATCGAAACCAACAAGTAACCAAAATAATTTTGTTACAAGAATTTTCCTGCTTAGTGGTGGTTTCGATATGGGGCGGGAAGACCCCGCCCCTACTCAACCAGCGAATTATTCGCTTTCGTCCTGTGCTTCCTCTTTATTTTGTTTTCTCGGTTTGGGTGGTTCGTTCACCACTTCGGTTGAGAGAGCAAGTTTCAAGACATCATCCATGTGTTTGACCGGGATGATCTTCAATTCAGATTTTGCCGTCTTGGGCAGATCAATTAAATCCTTCATATTCTTTTCGGGCAGAAGGACGATCTTCAAGCCAGCACGATGCGCGGCTAGTACTTTTTCGCGCACACCGCCGATCGGCAGGATGCGTCCACGCAGGGTGATCTCACCGGTCATGCCAATGTGCTTGAACACGGGGCGCCCCGTGAGCGCAGAGATGATGGCAGTTGCCATGGTGATACCAGCCGACGGTCCATCTTTCGGAATGCCACCTTCAGGCATGTGGATATGGATATCCATGCGCTCAAAGACATCCAAATCGATATTGAGGGCTGCGGCGCGCGATTTGATGTAGGTCAATGCCGCCTGACCAGACTCTTGCATGACATCGCCCATTTGCCCGGTCATTTGCATTACGCCTTTGCCTTCCAACACAGCAACTTCCACCGGCATGATCTCGCCGCCGTTTTCTGTCCATGCAAGACTTGTCACAACGCCAACTTCGTCAGAACGTTCGGCTTCCGTTTGAAAGACCTGTTGCGGACCCAGGAACTTCTCGATGGATTCCGCTGTGATCGTGGTGGGATATTTCTTCCCCTCCGCTTTCATACGTGCGACTTTACGACTCACACGCCCGATCTCACGCTCCAAATTGCGGACGCCCGCTTCGTAGGTATATTCACGGATGACGCGGCGAATCGCATCTGCCTCAAAGATCAGGTGAAGTTCATCCACACCGTTCTCTTCGATCTGACGGGGAATCAAATAGCGATTCGCAATTTCCAGTTTTTCCTCTTCGATATAACCGGGGAAGTCAATGACCTCCATGCGGTCAAGAAGCGGCGCGGGAATATTCCCAAGATTATTTGCCGTGGTCACGAACATGACCTTGGAAAGGTCAAATGGCATTTCTAGATAATGATCGCTGAACGCGTAATTCTGTTCAGGATCTAAGACTTCGAGCATCGCAGACGCGGGGTCACCGCGGAAATCGGAATAGAGCTTGTCAATCTCATCCAACATGAACAGCGGATTTGACGTCCCGGCACGCTTCATAGTTTGGATAATTCGTCCCGGCAACGCGCCGATGTATGTACGACGATGTCCACGAATCTCAGCTTCATCACGTACGCCACCGAGCGACACGCGTACAAACTTGCGTCCCAACGCATCGGCAATCGAGCGACCTAGTGAAGTTTTTCCAACGCCGGGAGGACCAACGAAACATAAAATCGGTTGACGTTCCTTCTTTGGTTTCAGCGAACGGACAGCAATATATTCCAAGATACGTTCCTTGGCTTTCTTGAGTCCGTAATGATCGCGTTCAAGGATCTTCGCCGCATTCTTGACATCAAGATTATCCGGTGAGCTATTTGCCCACGGCAAATCAACGATCCATTCCAAATACGTGCGGATGATACCCACTTCGGGCGCCATCGGAGGCATTTGATTCAAGCGATCTAATTCTTTGAGCGCAACCGCTTTTGCTTCCGCAGGCAGATTCGCCGCTTCCACTTTCGTCTTCAAGTCATTGGCGTCGCGCGAGAAAATATCGCCTTCGCCCAACTCATTTTGAATTTGCTTCATTTGCTCGCGCAAATAAAACTCGCGTTGACTTTTATCTACTTCGCTTTGGACGCGTGAGTGGATCTCATCTTCGAGTTCAAGCACGTCCACCTCTTGCGCAAGGATTTTGTTCAAGGCTTGTAAACGTCCACGCACATCGAGCAACATCAGCAAACTTTGTTTCGCTTCGTAATTCAACGCCAGCGACGTGGCGAGCATATCCGCCAGCCAGCCCGGTTCCGAGATATTCATCGCGAACAGATGCGCCTCTTCGGGAATCGTGCGATCAAGCTCCACGCAGCGATCGAAGAGGTCCAAAGCTGAACGCATGAGCGCGCTCGTTTGGCGATCAGCAGTTTGCGGTTCAGAAACGACGCGGGCTCGCACCATCAAGTACGGAGTCGTCCGAATGAACTCCACGATCTCCACACGGCGACGCCCCTGCACCAGCGCAGAGTGCGAGCCATCCGGCATTGCCAGCAACCGCCCCACTGCCATCTCCACACCCACCGGCAGAAAATCGCCAACGCCCGGGGTATCCAGATCGGCATCGGTTTGCGTGAGCCCGATGATGGTTTGCTCCTTGCGTTGCGCCTCTTCCACCGCGAGCAGGGAAGCCTCACGCCCCACAAAGATCGGCGAAACCATGCGCGGGAAAACAACCAGATCACGCAACGGCAACACCGCGGCTTCGATCAAGCCTTCGGCATTCGGCTCGCGATTAGGAATGCGATACAACTCCTCTGTGCGCTGCGAGAGGGTCAGGTCAAAATTATCTTCTTCTTCGTTCCACTCTTTTGGGTGACTCATTTTCCATTCCGTCTAAGGGCGAAGCAATGCTTCGCACCTACGAGTTAATTTTATTCCAAGCTACCATTACTTCCGCGGTCACAAACATACTGCCAGCGGATAGGACAATGCTACCATCTTTTTCTGATAATTCCAGCGCGCGCGCAAACGCGGATTCGACCGGACTCACCGCTTCAGACTCCAGCCCAGCCTGCTGCGCCAACTCGATAATTTTCTCTGGCTCCAACGCTCGCGGATGATCGGCACGCGTCACGATGAGCTTCTTGATCTTCGATTTCATCTCGGCAAACATGCCGGGGATGTTCTTATCCTCCGACGCGCCGAAGATGAGATAGACCTGCTTGTCTGGGAAATATGTATCGAGTGTTTCGCGCAGTTTTGCAAATGAATCCTGGTTGTGAGCCGAGTCAAAAATAACTGGCGGTTCACGCCGCGCAATCTCAAAGCGGGCTCGCCATTTTACTTGAGAAAACCCTTTTTGGATGGCTTCATCAGAAATTGGAATGCCACTGGTTTTGAGGGCGGCGTAGGCGGTGGCGGCGTTTTCAATTTGGTGAGAGCCGAGTAAAGGCAGTCGAAGGTCTAAAGTTGAACGTCGAAGGTTATCGACAATATGAAGAGACTGTCCATCCAAAGATGACTCAAGATGCTCAAACTCTACTTCTTTCCCAACAAGAATAAAGTCTGAACTTGACTTCTTGGCTACGCGCTCCAAAGTTTCGAGGGCTTCTGCTTTTTGCGGAGAAGAAACTACAGGCACACCTTGTTTAATAATCCCAGCCTTCTCCCCTGCGATAAGAGTCAGGGTATTCCCAAGAACGGCTGTATGATCATAAGAAAGTGATGTAATCACTGAGACTTTCGGCGTGACAATATTTGTCGCATCGAGTCGTCCGCCCAAGCCAACTTCGATGGCGGCTGCGGTACAGCCTTGTCTTGCAAAGGCTAGAAAGCCAATTGCCGTGGTGATCTCAAAGGTTGTGAGTTTGGGAATCTTCGCAACGGCAGGTTTGATCTCCTCCACCAACTCGACCATTTGCTCGTGTGTAATCGGCTCACTGTTGACTTGAATTCGCTCGCAATAATCCAGCAAATGCGGAGACGTGTACAACCCGACCTTATATCCCGCCGCCTGCAACGCAGAGGCACAAAGCGCAGAAACAGAGCCTTTGCCTTTCGTCCCAGCCACATGGATGATGGGATATGTATTTTGCGGATTCCCAAGTTCCTCCATCAACGCGAACATACGGTCTAGGTTGAACTCTGCCTTGGCAAGTTCGGAGGAATGTTTCAGGCTATAATCCACGAAAGAGTAGAGGTAATCGAGGGTTTTGTTGTAGGCGATTTCGATGTCAGTCATGTAAGGATTGTAAAACGTAATTGGTAATTCGTAAATTCAAAAATCGGAAGCCGTAAGAGATTATGGAAACCTGTTTCATCTGCCGTAAACATAATGGACAAGAAGCCTCTCCACCCGGTGGCTACATCTACGAAGACGAACATTGGATGGTCTGCCACGCGCCTGGGAAGTTAGGGCCGCTGGGCACGCTGTTCATCGAGTCAAAGCGCCATTTTTTGGATTATGCCGAAATGACAGATGAGGAGTCTGCTTCGCTTGGAATTGTGATGAGAAAGACCTATCATAAGCTCAAGTTATATACAGGCGCGGAACGGGTGTATCAAGTCACATTGATGGAGGGTGTGCCACATTTCCACTCATGGCTGGTGCCGCATCGCAAAGAAGATACTGAACGCGGGATGAAATTTTTAGCAAGAGACGATTCTTGCAGTGACAAAGATACAGCAGCATTGGCAAATCAATTACGTGAAGCAATGAAATAACATGCTAACCACCCTGACCATCCACCTCCGCACTTGCTCGCTGACGCGGTCCCTCCAAGAAAAGCGCGGCAAAGATTGGGCAAAATGAAAAACCACATTAAATTTGAGTTTTATCAATGCTATGGGTTTAATAACAAAGAGGATGTTTTAGAAGTTATTAAAACAATACAAGATTGCGGCGTCGTGCTTGCGAAACACCAAAAAGAGCATGGGGAGCCGCCACAGACTCTGCCGTATATCGGTAGTGCGCGTGAATATGTAAATGAAGGATATCGAGAGGTCGAATTAGTGGATGGAGATGGAGTGCCTGTGCATCTTAGGCGAGGACCGAATTGTTTATCTGGTGCTGGTCTAATTGAAAATGTAGTCTCTGGTTTAAATCAAACTTTTTCTTTTGTGTTTGACATGTTCGGGGAAAAATTTAATATGGTTTCCGGATCTTTAATAACTCGTAGAGAAGACCTAGATGTTTTTGCTGGGTTTTTTCTTGAAGTTGCAAAAGCTATATATCCAATTCTACGCCCAGCAATTGGAATTGTAGATTATTCAGGAGGGGTACCAGGGACAATATTTAAGGAAGTTTCCGCTCGTAAAACCAAGAGAATTTATTGGGCCACATTTTTGGGGCCAGATTATGTAAACAAATTTGGAAAGGAGTATTTTCTGAACGCGCCGGTTTGGAAAAAAGAAACCCTGCCAGATGGTGGGATATTCTTACAAACAAATGAACATATTACAAAATCAAGTGAAATATCTACGCTTGATGAAGTTAGAAGTTACTTCTCCAAAATTGGTGTAAAGTTTATCTCTTGGGCCCATGAGAAACCGCGTTCCTGGTAATTTATAAAAGTCATCATCATGAAAACCATCCTCCATTCCGATTATTGGGTTGAAATTCCTGCAGGGGAATTCTTGATAGGCATATCCTCACATCAGTTGGAAGCTTGCACGCGTCGTATCCGCGAACAGGTCGGGTATGAGACTCTGCCAGTTGTCAAACGTCAATTGTTAGAAGATGCAATTGCAAAAATGCGCAGAACAATGCAAGATCCTACGCGTTCACCATATTGGGGTCCATTTCGAGGTTTTAGCCCTGAACAACTGGCTTTATATCAAACAGAGCCTTTTGACAAAATTCTAAAAGTGGAATCTTATCTTTTCTCGCCTCCAAAAGCTATTTGGCTGGATCGGTTTTATATTGCCCGTTTTCCTGTTACAAGGTTTCAGTATGACCTATTTATGAGTGGAACTTCTGCCAGCAATCTATCTGGCGCGCTTGAAGAACCAGCTATGCATGACCTGACTACCAGTCCTGCAATAGCCGAGAAAAGAAAGAGGTATGGTTTATCCCTAACCTGGCCCGGCAGAATTGCAACTGAGTATTTTCACGTGAATAATATTTTTGGCGAATTTTGTAAGCAACTTGGGGCTCGATTACCAACAACATTGGAATGGGAAAAAGCCGCACGAGGCGTCGATGGACGTCTTTATCCATGGGGAGATGAATGGGATTTGCAAGCAGGATACTTTTATTTTGGACAAGAGAATAATTCTTTATCAGTGGATGCCTATCCACGAGGGGTTAGTCCATATGGCGTCTGGTATATGGCAGGAGGGCTAGAGGAACTAGCAGAATTGGTAATCGAGGGCAGAAGACAAATTGTCAAAAGAGCTTGTAATCCATTCGAAATAACACATGATATGGCTTGGTTTCATCATATTGTGGCTTTAGGAGGGACGGGGATAAGGTCAGCAAGTTTACGCCCTGTGCTAGATAAATGGCCCGTGCAACAATGGCAAGGCGCTGATTTCCAAAACGATAATTTGTAAAACAAACATGATTGCTACCCTCACCATTCACCTCCACCTCCCTACTTGCGCCTCGCTCAAAGAAAAGCGTGGACGTATCAAGCCGTTGATCTCACGGCTGCATCGCGAGTTCAATATCTCTGTAGCAGAAATTGACTTGAACGACAAATGGCAGGAGGCGGTCATTGGCTGTGCGATGATCGGCAATGACACTGCTTTTTTACAGTCCGCTTTGGGGAATGTGGCAAAATGGGTCGAGGGCAATTGGTCAGATGGCGATATCATAGAACAAAGGATTGAAATACTATGAAAACAATACGTATACATCAATTTGGCGGGCTGGAAGTGTTGGCGCATGATGAGGTCCAAGTACCAGAACCGGGTGAGGGCGAAGCGCGCGTCAAGATCGAAGCGACCGGAGTCAATTTCATTGACATCTATCACCGCATCGGTCGCTATCAGGGAACGTTGCCGCTCACACTTGGGCAGGAGGCGGCTGGGATCGTGGACGCGGTCGGACCAAAAGTAACGGATGTAAAGATCGGCGACCGTGTTGCCTATGCCAGTGTGCAAGGCTCGTATGCTGAGTATGCCATTGCTCCGGCGTGGCGGCTTGTCCCCATCCCAGCGGGCGTGGATGCGCAACATGCGGCAGCCGTGATGCTTCAGGGAATGACCGCGCATTATTTGACGCATAGCACGTATCCGCTCAAAACAGGCGAGACCGCGCTTGTGCATGCGGCAGGCGGCGGGACCGGTCAACTGCTGGTGCAGATCGCGAAGCGGCGCGGTGCACGCGTCATTGGGACGGTTTCAACCAGCGAGAAAGCTGCGTTGGCGCGCGAAGCAGGTGCCGATGAGGTGATCAACTATACCCAAACTGATTTTGATGTTGAGGTAAAGCGCTTGACAAACAATGCTGGCGTGGATGTGGTATATGACTCAGTTGGCAAGGATACGTTCGACAAAAGTCTAAATTGCATACGACGCCGTGGGTATATGGTGTTGTTCGGCGCGTCATCCGGTGCGGTTGCACCCATTGATCCGCAAACGCTGAACGCAAAAGGTTCACTCTTTTTGACGCGTCCCTTCCTCGCACACTACACCGCTGACCGCGCAGAATTGTTGGGCAGAGTTAATGATCTGTTCAAATGGATCGCAGCAGGCGAGCTCAAGGTTCGCATTGATAAGACTTTTCCGCTGACTGAAGCGGCAGAGGCGCATCGCTACCTTGAAGGGCGACAGTCGAAAGGCAAGATCATCTTGATTCCCTAAGTGGAACAAAAAGATTTCCAAACGAGTCTTATATACCGTGTATACGAAAGATGTTCCTTGATGAAACGAGTAATCACATGGTTGTGTTTGCTGATTCTCCTAACCGGCTGCGCACCCAAAGCTGCTACTCTCACACCAACCTCATTACCTTCGACTGCCAGTGAAGCGCAAGGAACGTTGATCAAATTCTTTGAGCTTTTGAATTCAAAACAATACGCCGAAGCGGATGCGTTATACGGCGGCGACTATGAACAATTAAAAGTATTTAGCTCCGACACTGACCCCGCCCCTTCGGGTCATGCCAAGCTGTGGGCGGATGCCTGTCAATTGGCCGGGTTGCAATGCCTGGAAGTTCGCTCAGCCACATTCAAAAATCTGCAGGGCAACACGCACGTCTTTCAAGTAGAATTCAGCAACCCCGATGGCAGTCTCTTTGTGCTGGGTCCGTGTTGCGGAGCCAACGAGACCGAAATGCCGCCCGTCTCACAGTTTGAATATGCGGTGGGCCGCAATGCCGATCATAAATATGTTGTAATGAACCTGCCTCCATACATGCCATAAAAGGAAACCATGTCCATTTCAAGTTGCCTGAACTGCGGCACATCCGAACAGGAAAGACCGCTAATCACTCTCAAGTTCCAGCAAGCGGAGCTTTATATCTGCCCGCAATGCCTGCCGATACTGATCCATAAACCGTATGAATTGGCTGAGAAACTTCCCAACTTTTCACCTTCTGAGAATCCCCCGCCAGACGATCATTAAAGGTACTCATGAGCAAACTTTCCTTTCTGGCAAAAACATCCATACTGATCGCATTCTTCTTTTTTATAGATAAGATCCTTGCCTTCGTGCGCGTGGGAATTATCTCGCGCCTGTACACAGACGAAGTTGGATTATTGGATGTCTTCAATTCCGCGAACAATGTACCGGATGTGTTATTTGCGTTAATCTCAGGTGGCGCGCTGGCGATGGCGTTCATCCCGTTGATGAGCGATTACCTCACCACAAAGGGACGTGAAGCCGCGTGGGATCTGTTCTCACGCGTTGCGAATCTGGCGTTCATCGTGACAGGGCTGGCGGCGATCTTCGTTTACATCTTTGCACAACAGATCGTGGACAATGTCATCGTTCCTGGTTTCACTGCGGAGCAGAGATTGCTCGTTGCCGAACTAATGCGGTTGAATCTTGTGAGCACCATTATCTTTTCGATCAGCGGCTTGGTGATGGCAAGCCTGCAAGCCAACCAGCATTTTCTTTTGCCAGCCATGGCGCCTGTGCTGTATAACGTCGGTCAGATCTTTGGTGCGTTGATCTTTGTGCCGCGCTTTGGGATTCAAGGTCTTGTCTATGGTGTTATTCTCGGTGCGGCATTGCATCTGGCAATTCAACTTCCGGCGCTATCCAGGTATGGCTTCAAATGGACGCCCGCACTTGACTTAAAAAACACGGGTTTGCTGGAAGCACTTAAATTATTGGGTCCGCGCTTGCTAACGATGGGCGGCATTCAATTGATCGTGATCGCGCGCGATTATCTCGCATCCCACCTTGGGCAGGATGGCGCAGTGACTTCGCTCGCATTCGGCTGGATGATCATGCAGGTGCCTGAGACTTTGCTCGGCACGGCAATCGCTACCGCCATGCTCCCGACCCTGGCTGAACTCGCGGCACGCGATGATTGGTATGAATTCCGCTTAACGGTCGAACGCGGACTTCGCATCTTGATCGCCATCACCATTCCCATTGCAGCAGTGATGGCAGCTGGGATCAATCCACTTGTGCGCGCGATGTTCGGCTTCGAGGCAGAGACATCCACGCTCATCACATGGACAACACGCGCTTATCTACTGACGCTGACAGGTTTTTCGATCCAGGAGATCGCGGCGCGTTCTTTCTATGCACGCAAGGAACCGTTGTACCCTTTGTATGCAGTTATTCTGCGGCTGGCGATGTTCATTGGGATCGGCTATCTGGGTATCACGTTCTTCAAATCCATCGGCGCGCCGGTTATTGCATTTGCAGAGATCGCGTTGTTGATCGAATCGATCATTCTCTTTGGCTGGTTAAGCAATAAGATGCATGAACCGCTCAACGTGTGGAGCGCGGTTGGCAAAGGCGTAGTTGCCGCGTTGATCGGAGGCGTAACAGCTTACAGCTTGGCGCTATACGTTCCCGGATCCGCCTTATGGACTGCGTTGCTGGGCATGGTCATCGGCGGTTTGATCTGTCTCCCGATCATCTGGTCCGAGATTAAATTGTTCTTAAAACTGTAAAAACAAGGCTGATATAATAAAAAACTATGATTCAAAATTCTGAAGGCACACAACCTAGTAAACCCATCCAAAAAAGCGGACGCGGTCGTTCGTTCCTATTCACCACACTGATCGTTCTGGCACTCATCGTCGTCACGTTGCTGGCTGGCTATCAATCGGGCATTTCGGTCCGCAAACAAAACCAATCCACGGTGGTCACGCAACAACTCACCGAGCAGTTCCAATTTGTAGATGAAGATATTCAGGCCGGCAGATATGAGATCGCCAAACAACGCCTGGAATTCATCATTGCACATGACCCATCCTTCCCCGGTGTACAGGAAAAACTGACCGAAGTGCTGGTACAGATCAGCCTAAGTGGGAATATACTATCTCCCACGCCCACACCCTCTCTTGCGCCAACGCCCGATTTCACTGGAGCCGAACAAGCTTACGCGCAGGCGGGACAACTCATTGCCGCCCAGGATTGGCCCGGCGCCATTCGCGCACTCGATCAAATGCGCAAGCTCGATCCAAACTACCAACAATCGCAGGTGGATGGCATGTATTATTTCGCCTTGCGCAATTATGGCTATGACCTGATCATCAAGCAGGGCAACCTGGAAGGCGGCATTTATCAACTCACGCTGGCGGAGCGCTTCGGTCCGCTGGACCGCGATACGAATGGTTTGCGCGAAGGCGCGCGCGTGTATCTCATCGGCGCGTCGTTCTGGGAACTGGATTGGGTACAGGCGTTATTCTATTTTGAGCAAGCCCGCAATTGGGGCAACTTGTGGGATGGCACCATGACCGCAACGGAACGTTATTATGTAGCTTCCATGCGCTATGGTGATGAACTATTCGCCCTGGGAAAATATTGTGAGGAAGAAGAAGCCCTGGTCTATTACAACAACGCCCAAACGATTGGAGCATTGGATCAACTCGCGCAACAAAATTACAATGAGGCAATGCTGATCTGCTTCCCTGCGACCCCAACCTTCGATCCCGCATCCCTTATCACACCTACCATAGGTGGTATCGCAACAACGGAAGTTCCTACGAATACACCGGAAACTCCAACTGAAACGCCAACCACTCCTGCCCCATGATCCCCGCTCCTCCCACCTGGGCATTAGCGCTCATCTATTGGCTGCACATGCTCGCCACCGTTGTTTGGGTCGGCAGCCTTGCAGCGATCTCGTTCCTTGTTCTGCCTGCCATGAAACGCACGCTCAATGCTGAGACGCAACTTGTTTTCATCGAAGCCATGCAAAAACGGCTGGAGCCCATCGCGTGGTTCAGTATCAGTCTATTGATCCTCACCGGTCTGTTTCAGATGAGTCTCAATCCACATTATGATGGCTTTGTCTCCACGAGCACACAATGGTCGTTAGCCATTCTCGTCAAACATATTTTGGGAATCATCATGGTGGTCGTCAGCGCCATCCAAACCTGGGAGGTCATCCCCGCCATCCGCCGCGGCATTCTCATGTCAAAGAAAATCAATAACGCCGAAGAATTGGACTCCCTGCGACGCCGCGAGATCACCCTTCTACGCATCAATTTTGGACTCTCCATCTTGATTCTTGCAGCGACAGCTTTCGCACGCGCCTCCTAGGACTCTCAGAATCAAAACAGCCCGTCTCTTTCTAGGAGATGGGCTGTTTCTGTTTAATCTACCTTTTCCAAGCGGACGCTTTTATGGCACCTGCACGGTGAAGTCATATTGCTGAACGGCAACATAGCCGCCGCCATAACGAACACCCACGACAACCGAAACCGGCACAACGCCACCGGGCATTTTCGCGGTGGAACTCTTTGCCTTAAAGGTTACCTCGAGCGTAGCAGACGTGCCGCTTCCAGTGCGGTCGCCGCCCCGAACAGCTACAACGCCCTTGCCTGCATATTGAAAATCAGGCATGGCTTGCGCAGAGGTGAACTGCTGGTCACTGGTAACCTGCACGACCACTGTGTATGTCTCACCAACATTCATCACGGAGGGTAAACCATCCACGAGCTTGAACTTCGTTTCCGGCACCGGTGCTGCAGCAGTCAATACGCCTGTTAGCAACACCATTAAAGCCACTAAACCTATGAGTGAAAAAATTCTTTTTGACATGAGTTGTATCCTTTATATAAGGTCGCCCCAGTGTAATTCAAATTATGTAATTTGAACCAAACAATTCTGCATGGTTACAAGATTAAAAGGTTACAACTTGATCAAGTCAGGAGCCAGTGTACCAGTAAGATCATAAGCCATTGCGCCTGTGATCCGCACCGGAACAATACTGCCGATCTTTGCATTGCCTTCGATGAAGACCATTCCATCGATCTCAGGCGCATCCCGATAGGAACGTCCAATGGTAATGTCTTTATCCTTGCCTTCCACCAACACATCCAATGTTTTGCCTACATAGGACTGATTAACCTGCATGGAAATACCCTGTTGCAGTTCCATTAACCGTTCAAAGCGCTCCTGTTTCACTTCTGCAGGGACGGGATCACCAAGCGGTTCGCTTGTGGTGCCCGGCTCGAACGAAAACTGGAAGGTACCTACGCGGTCAAAACGAGTTTCCTGCACAAAGTCAAACAAGGCTTGATATTCTTCGTCCGTTTCGCCTGGATAACCAACAATGAAAGTTGTGCGGATGGCAAGGTCTGAGATCCTGGAACGCATCTTATCGAGTGTTTTATGTACCCAATCAATATTTGATGGGCGCCTCATACGATACAAGGTTTTGGGATGGGCATGCTGAAGCGGCATATCAAGATAAGGCAAAACCTGTTTGCTTGAAGCCATCACATCGATCAAACGATCCGTAACATAACCTGGGTACGCATACATCACCCGGATCCAATCCATATCAGGGACGGAGGTTGTGATCTGCTCCAGCAGAATCGCCAAACCATCTTTCATACCCAGATCGTGACCGTAATCGGTCGTATCCTGTGCGATCAGAATCAACTCACGCACACCAGCATCGCGCAACCGTCGCGCTTCGTCCACGATAACGTCCACCGGACGCGAGACAGCAGTACCCTTGATGAGCGGAATGGCACAGAACGCACACGGACGACGACAGCCATCCGCCACTTTAAGGTAGGCACTTCCCCCTGCTATAGATGCGCGCAGAGCTTCGTGCTCATCCACGCCAACCGTCTTATCTTCGGGCAAATGATACAGCGGCTCAGGGTGCGGACCTTTACGCAGTTCGCGCACCACCTGCACAATATCCATCCAACGCCGCGTACCCAAGACGCCATCAATGCCCGGAACTTTCTCAGCAACCTCAGAACCATAACGTTGCGTAAGACAGCCCGCCGCGATCAAAAGCTGGTTACTACGCTTTCCCTCCGCAAGTTCGCGCAAGACATTAATGGATTCCTGCTTGGCAGGTCCAATAAATCCACAGGTATTGACGATCAATACATTTGCACGCGCAGGGTCATCGACAGCATGATAGCCATCGCGCAGCAGTAGTTGCGCCATGGAATCAGAATCAACAGTATTTTTGGCACACCCAAGTGACACAAGATGAAAAGTATTTTTTGACACGGATAAATATTCCTATAAATTTCCATGCTTGCACGGGGGCTAAGCCCCGTGCAAGCATTATATGTTATGGTGTTGCTGTACTTGATGGCACAGGTGTTAAAGTAGGTGGTAGTGTTGAGGTTGGCGGGATAGTTTTCGTCGGTGTTGGCGTCGGTTGTGAAGTGGGTGTAATGATCTCGTCAGCCCGGTAGATATTGCTGATCACCTGACCAAGCCCACCCAGCAATCCCAGGTCCCGTCCATTATAGACGATACGGATGGCTGCGCCGCTTCCCACCAGGACCTCGATCTGCTCCTCCGCCTCAAACGGATACGCAGTCCCGGGCACGACCCGCCCATTGAAAACCTCTTCCCCATCCACAATCACACGCATGAATGTGCGTTCGACTGCGACAAGATTCACCTGCACATTGACATTCAAATTCTGCGTGGGGATGACGATGGTCACCGTCGCTTCGGCAAAAGATTCGACCGGCGATAAAGTTGCGGTTGACGTGATCAAGGATGGATCTGGCGACGCCAGTAAAACATCTGAGATGGAGGGTGCTGTGGGTTGAACATCCTGCAAACTCTGGATCATCATCACACGATTGATGCCCCAGATGGAAAAACCGATCAATAGCACTGCTATCCCGACACCAAAGATCATATCGCCTGCGATGAAATTGCGAATGGATGGGATATTCGAAACAATCGGCTCGCCCAGCTTGCGTGCCGAACGTTGTGGATTCTTCTCACGATGCCGTGCCTGTAATGCATCGGCATAACGGAGGAGAATCGCATCCACGTCAAGGTCAAGGAAGGTAGCGTAATTAGATAACATGCCACGCGTCTGAACCGTGGATGGCAAATTATCCATTGCACCTTTTTCGAGGGCTTCCAAATAATGTGCCTTGACATGCGTATTCCGTTCCACTTCACCGAGATGCAGGCTGAGTAGCTCGCGACGTTTGCAAAGTTCAGCGCCGATCTCTTGGAAAATCTGCGTAGATTCCAAGCTATCAAGCACAGAAGGTTGTTCCTGCTCTTGCGAATCAAATACCTGCGATTCTTCGGGAAGGAGACTCCCAGAGTCTACGGGTACTGACTTTGCTCGCGCTTGTGTCACAGAGCCTAATCGATTCAACCACGTTTGCCAGAGACTCTCACTGACATCAGGTTGGGGTATCACATTTTCAGGTTGAGTCTCAATGGAAGTATCAGCTACGGGTTCAGATTCAACTGAGATAACGGACTCTTCAATAATCTCAGGTTGCACTTCAACAGCAGGCTCTGGTTCAGGTTCAACTTTTTTACGACCACGGCGTTTGGGCTTTTCGGGGCTGGCTTCAGGCTGAGATCCGGTTTGGGGTGTCGAAGCAGGTTCAGGCGTAGTGAGAGGCGTTGTGGTTTGCTCGGTCGAATCCATGGGACCGATAATTTCATCCGCAGACTTTGGTTCGGCGCGTATTTCATCCAGTAGTTGATCAAGATCAAGCCCAAGATATTCAGCATAATTACGCATGAAACCGCGTGCCTGCACAGGCGAGGGCATGGCAGAGAGATCATCTGCCTCCAAGGCTTGCAAATAAGGAGCACGGATGCGCGTGGCTTCTGAGGCTTTTTCGAGTGTGAGACTCTGTGCCTCACGTGCCTGTTTGAGTTTCTGACCAATGGTTTGCGTCATGATAAAGAAAGCGACCTTGCGGGTAGCGCAGCAATCCTGCGGATAAGCGGAGCAACCCTGTGGGTAAACGAAACATCACCAGCACCCCATCAAGCGGGAATGAACTGGTGATGTCATGGCTATCGGGATTCGAATTAGGCTTCGGTAGTTTCAGCGGGTGCCTGGGGTGCCGCTTCTTCTTCAAGAACTTCGCCTTCGCGGTGAACAATGACCTTAACTTCTGGAACGAGATCCATCGTCAGGCGGATGCGAGCGATGAAATCGCCAAGCGTGCGGATGGGTTGCATTTCGATCTGCTGTTTCTTGACTTCGAAACGGATCTTCTCTTGAAGGGCAGTTGCCACATCCTGCGTAGTAATTGAGCCGTAGAGTTTGCCGGTATCACCAGCTTTGGCAGAAAAAACGAGCACAACGCCGTTGATTTGGGCGGCAAGTTCTTTCAACTCGGAGTTCTGTTCGGTGCGGCGGATATCGGCTTGCGATTTGATCTTGTTCACTTGCCCGAGCGCACCTGCGGTGGCGAGCACAGCCAACTTCTGCGGAAGCAGGAAGTTGCGGCCATAGCCATCAGCGACCTTTTTGATGTCGCCGGCACGGCCCAGTTTGTAAACGTCCTTGGTAAGTAATACTTTCATTTTTTAAGCCCTTTCTGGCAAAAAATAGGTGGTTTGCCGTCAAAGAGTGACGGCATTTCGGCTATCGCAATGATAGCCTTAAGAAGCGAAGGGTACTACGCTTCGGGGCGGTATTGTAACATAATATCCACGACTCTTCCGGTTATTTTCGCTCGTCATTTTCCAAAACTCTTCACAGGCCACGGGGCAATACGAATTGCAACCTGCCCGGTCTCTTTTGCTATTTGTTCAAAGGTCTGGCTTGTTCGTTCATCCAGAGGCAGATATTGGATTAGGAACAACTCCCCAAACGATGTGATGGTAGTCGTTGACGATGCGGTATATTTCACATCGCCAAATACATCGTGGCGAAAGGCAAAATAATCGAGATTCAATTCCTTATCCTGTTCAGTAGATGAAACCATTTTCCAATAGCGTTCAAACAATGGATATTCAACCGGGTTTCGAAAAGCCTTCATTAAATACTTGAAATAAGGTTGAGCGCGGTAACGCAGGCTATTTTCACGAAAGGCGCGCATTGAGTTCACCGCATAACCATCCCAATTACTCTCAATTCGATCATGCATGACTGCTTCTTTTCCAAAATTGATGCGAACGGTATTGTATCCACCCGGGATTTGAGATGCAGTCTCTAATATGTGAGGTGGGACTTTAAAGAACGAAAGAATAATCTGGTTTGCTGCGACGGCGTCTCCGTAAGCGTCCATAAGAAAAGCTGGCAGCCGCATCTGACCAGTCAAATTAACCATCTTATCCAGAATTTTTCTGACATTGAAAACATCCGTGTTCGTTGCCATGGTGCGCTGGCGGACGATCTGGTCTTGCTCCAACCCGCTGGCAGCCAGAAAAAACTCACGCCTTTCCAGCGTGGTTAATTGGAGAGCATTTGCAAGAAAAAACAGAAGTTCGGGCTCAAAATACTTTTTGACCCCACGCTCAATTTGACTAACCACAGCCTCATCCACCTTTGAATATTCGGCAAGTTGAAACTGCGTCAAGTCTAGGTCCTGACGTAGGGTTGCTAATAAGAGACCAAAATCCTTACGATTCATATTGTTATCCCATAATAGAATTGACTCAAAGAAATCTTTGAGTCAATTCTAAACCATTTTGCTGGACTTTAGTACTCACATAGTGAATAATGACTTAGGATATTCAAGGGGAAAGTCAGGGATTAAATTTGTCCTGAAGCATCTTTTCGGGGCGGTTAGGGTGGATCCTCAGGAGGGGGCTACGCAGCTAGGAAAAGACCTCAACTTCGGTTGGGGTCTTTTTTAGTCCGCCGTCAGACAACAAAATTATTTACATAAAACCAAATATTTTGAATTTTCACAAAAAATATTGACATTTTCAAAAATTAATGCTATCCTAGCCGAAATGGAGAAAACCATGCCACTCATTCCACAATCCTGCCCCAGTTGCGCTTCCCCACTCGCCGTCACCCAGCTCACCTGCACTTCCTGCGGCACCGGCGTAGTGGGTAAATTCGAACTTTCCCCTTTCTTTCGCCTAAAACCCGAAAGCCTCAAGTTCCTTGAAGTATTCGTCCGCAACCGCGGCAATGTCAAAGAAATGGAACGCGAAACCAGCGAATCCTATTGGGCGATTCGCCGCCAACTTGATGAGGTCATTGCTGAAATGGGCTTTGAGGAATTGCCCAAAGAAACCGACCTTTCCACCGAGCGGCAGGAAATTCTGGCGCAACTTAGCCGCGGTGAAATCAACGTACAGGAAGCCACGCGCCTCCTCAGCCAATTAAATAAAAGCTAACCAAAGGAGAAAACCATGAATGGGCCTAAAGAACACCTGATGATTCTGGACATGATCGCCGAAGGAAAGATCACCCCCGCGGAGGCGGAAGAACTCTTTAAAGCAATGAATGAAACGAAGAGCGACGCATCTGACTCACCACTACCTGCTGCGCCCCAACCACCCTCACCTCCCTTTCCACCTTTTCCTCCTAGCCATCCCAACAATCGACAGCCTTTTAAGGATCTTGTTTCTGCCTTGCGCGATGCTGGCATCGACCATATTACTATCAGCGATTTGCAGGAAGTCCAAAACCATAACCTCACCGCGGAATACATTCGTGAAATGCTTGCCCTCGGCTTAGAGCCAGATGGGCTGGGCGAATGGGTCAACCTGCGCGTTCATGATATTACGCCACGCTACGTGCGCGAACTGCGCGACATGGGCGTCACAGATATGGACGTGGAAGAACTCATCGAATTGAGTCTTCACGAAGTCTCTGCCAAATACATCTCTGAGTTGCACGAAATGGGACTCAAAGATCTTGATATAGATGAACTGGTCGAACTTAGCAACAATGATGTATCACCCAAATACATCGCAGATTTGCGCGCCGCCGGTCTCAAAGACCTCGATGTAGATGAACTCATCGAACTTAGCCAGCATGACGTCTCAACAAAATTCATTATGGAGTTACGGGAACAAGGGCTAAAAGACTTCGACGTGGACGATCTCGTAGAATTAAGCAATCATGAAATTTCCCCGAAATACATCTCGGAGCTCAAAAAACTCGGGGTCAAAAAATTCGATGTAGATGACCTGGTTGAATTGGGTACACACAAGGTTTCTCCTGAGTTCATTGCGGAGATGCACGCACTCGGCTTCAAAAATATGGACATCGACGAGATCGTCGAATTAAGCGTCCACAAGATTTCGCCTGAGTTCCTAAAAGCGCTGAATGATTTTGGTTTTACCGACCTTGAAGTTGACAGTGTGGTCGAATTGGGCGCTCATAAAGTAACCGCGCGCTATCTTTCCGAGCTGAAGGAAGCGGGTTTGAGCCTGGATAAATTCAATATTGATGAGATCGTGGAATTGCGTATTCACAATGTTACGCCGCGCTTTGTGCGCGAAATACGCGAAATGGGCTTTACCGATCTCCCTATTGATGAACTCGTGGAACTAAATATCCACCATGTTACGCCGCGCTTCATCCGCGAGATGCGCCAAAAATACGGCGAACACCTGAGCATTCAAAATCTGCTCGATATGCGCCTGCATGGTGTAGATGAAGATATGCTCGAAGAACTCCGTTCGGCAGGGATAAGGTTCAGTAAATAGAATTAGCCATCCCGGCGTGTGAAGCGCAGCAATCCCCCATCTGATGAAAAAGAGTCCCGTCAAATCGCCGGGACTCTTTTCTGTGCTAGTTCATGTTCATAAATCCGAACATCCGCCACATGCCTCGCATCATCGCGTGACCGAAATCTGGTTTCAAGAATTGATTCGGACAGGTGCCTGGAATCACTTCGATCCCGTTGGCTTTACACATCTCCACTGCGGACTGTGAAACGCTCGTCATCCCTGCTGCCAAACCAGGCTTCGTGCCCATCATGCAATGCATCCAAACATGCTTGATGCCCAACTCCACACATTGACCAACGATCTGCTCGGTCACTTTCGGGTTGGCAAGGATAAAGACCGCGTCAGGCTTATCAGGAAGGGACTTCAAGTCCGCGTAACAAACATCGCCATCATAAGCAGAGATGCGCGGGTTCACCGCATAGACCTGGTAGCCATTCTGCTTAAAGTTTTTATATGCCAGATTACAACCAGTCTCGCGTTTGTCAGATATACCCACTACTGCAATTCTTTTTTGATCAAGAAAAGATTTTACAAGATCGTCAATTTTCGCCATAACAGCCTCCTATGTAATTTTCAACAAAACCCATGTTCAGTTTGCTAAAAAGATTATATACAGTCCAATTCCTGCGACACAGTGATGAAAGTCACCCATCCGGGCGCATCAATTTCTTGAGAGTGTCTAAGAGCAGAAACAGAATAAAATAGGCGACATGAAATGTCCAAAGTGCCAAGCGAATTGGAAACAGTACAAAGCAGGCATGAATCCATCTGGGAGCCAGCGCTATCGTTGTGGTGAATGTAATCGTGTGTATACGCCTGAACCCAGCCCGCATGGGTATTCTGAGGAAACTCGCCTGCTCGCAATTCGCATGTATGTGGAAGGCAGCAGTTATCGCTCGATTGCACGGATTTTGAAGATCAATCCACAAAGCGTGGTCAATTGGGTGAGCCAGTACACCGCCAAATTACCGAATGCGCCAATGCCAGCGAAAGTAAAAAAGGCGGAACTGGACGAGTTATACACGTTTGTAGGCCAGAAAAAAACGAAATCTATATCCTAACCGTAGTAGATCGAGACACACGCTGTGTTTTGAGTTGGGATGTCGTGCCCGAAAGAACCACAGAAGCCCTGCAAGCCTGCTTGGAACGTGCGCCGCAAGCCAAACAATACTATAGCGATGCTTTTCCGGTTTATGACACTTTATACTATGGTGCGCCTTATGAAATGCGAACTGACAAACACGAGACTTACGCGGTGGAAGCGGTCAATGCTGACTTGCGTCATTACCTGAAACGCCCAGCTCGCAGATCGCGTTGTTTTTCCAGACGAATGCAGGCATTGGTGAAAAACATTCGACTCTTTGTGTATTGTTACAATCATAGACAATTGACGAAACGTCTTTTTCCAAAATACTCTTTTCACTTGATTGACTTCGTTTGTCCTTTATCTTAGACACTCTCAATTTCTTGTTTACCTATTGACGCTTTTATCCTATAATCCGTTCTATTCCAACGCACAAAGCGAGTCTTCATGAGTACATCTTCGGGTCCATTCTTCTTTATTAGTTATAGCCGTGTAGATACAGCCCTGCAACGAAAGATCGTTGCGGGGCTGCGCGAACGTGGCGTGAATGTTTGGGTGGATACAGAAAATCTCGTGCCCGGCTCACCTGCCTGGGAGCGCGAGATCGAAAAATCCATTCGCGGCGCATCCGGGATCATCGTACTACTCTCCCCTGATTCAAACGATTCACAGTGGGTGCGGCGCGAGATCAGTTTTACTGAGGAGCACGACAAGCCCATTTTTCCCGTTCACATTCTTGGTGACGAGAACGACTCCATTCCTTTGCGTCTCTCCAGCCACCAACGCGTGGACCTGCGTCGCAATTTCAACCAGGGCTTGGATCAACTTGCGAACGCGCTCAAGGACCATCTTGGTATTACAGCTGTGAATAAAAAGATCAGGATGGATGTAAAGAGACCCACCATCGTGCGGACTCCAATCGATCTGAAAAAATACACCCTGCCAGCCGCGCTGGTTTTGATCGGCTTGTTATGCATTGGCGGTATTGCAGTTGCCGCGCGTGCGATCTCAAATATAAATGTAAATACTCCGGACGATCCAACAAAAACGCCAACGCCCCCCGCGATCGATATCACCATCACACCAACCGAAACCGAGTCGGTGGTCAATTATCCCGAACCTACCGGAAAGATCGTATACACCTGCAACATCGCAGGTGACGAAGTCTGCATCATCAATCCCGATGGCTCAGGCTGGCAACGCCTCACCGATTCCTACCGCTCTTACAATGCAACCCTATCGCCTGATGGGAAAAAGATCGTTTATGTGCTGGACGATAACAAGAATACAGAAATCTACGAAATGGACCTTGCCAGTCAAAAAACAAAACAACTGACCGACCTGAAGAAAGGTATCGGCTCCCCCGAGATCTCACCCAATAACCAGTACATTACTTTTCACTATCGCTCCGGCAACAGCTATCTGACCATTTGGATCATGGATCGCGATGGAGATAATCCGCATGAGTTTTACAGCGTACCCGGCAAGGATATTCACGACGCGACCTGGTCACCGGATGGCACACAGATCCTATTCGCTTTAGGGAAAGCTGAAAGCAATCAGTTCTACATCATGGATTTCGACGGCGGCGAACCGCAACTCGTCAACGATACGGTCGACTCGCGCGGACGCAGTGATTGGTCCAACGATCTGCTCTCCTTCGATCAAGGAGAGCCTTACCTGCACGATGTGTTCGTAATGAACACAGATGGCAGTGATCTCCGCCAGGTTACACAAGGCAACAACTCGCAAGGCGCCAGCCTCTCCCCCGATGGCATGTGGATCGCCTTCACCGCCTACACTGCGGATTCAAAAGAAAACCCAGAGTCCTGCGATATCTTCATTATGCGCGTGGATGGGACCGACATCCGCAACTTGACGAATAATAGTTACTGCGATTATCAACCTAGATGGGGGAAGTAATCCCCGCCTCTTTCTTAGCTGGTAGCTGCTACATTCACCTATAGGCATTTGCATCCCTTTTTGGGATGAAACAAAACCCATCGTGCAGACAATAGATATATAATCAAACTTGTAATATCACAAACAGTTAGACATGCTTTTCGTTCTTGAAGTTCACTAACAGAGGTACTGAGATGGAAGATCTGACTGGAAAGCAATTTGGACATTATCAGATCGTCGCGCCGCTTGGAGAAGGCGGCATGGCAGCTGTTTACAAGGCCTATCAGCCGTCCATGGAAAGATATGTTGCGGTCAAGGTTTTGCCGCGCCACATGTCAACCTCCGAGGAGTTCGTCAACCGCTTTCGGCGTGAAGCCAAATTGCTGGCACAACTCCAGCATCCGCATATTCTGCCCGTATTTGATTATGGCGAAGCGGATGGGTATCCATATATCGTCATGCCTCTCGTCAACAGCGGGACCCTGGCAGACCTCCTCAAAAAACGACAACTGTCTTTGCCCGAAGTGCGCCGTATTATGATGCAACTTGGTGACGCGCTGGGTTATGCTCATACGCGCGGCATGATCCATCGCGATATCAAGCCCAGCAATGTGTTAATTGATGAACGTGGTAATTGCCTGCTAACCGATTTTGGGCTGGCACGGATGGCAGAGTCGGCTACAAAAATCACATCGTCCGGAGCGGTTATGGGCACGCCCGCTTATATGTCACCGGAACAAGGCGCGGGCACAGACATCGATCACCGCAGTGATATTTATTCTCTTGGTATTATTCTCTACGAAATGGTCACCGGACGCGTACCTTATACAGCCGAGACCCCTGTTGCCGTTGTATTCAAACATATTCAAGACCCCCTCCCCTCCGCGCGCAAACTAAATCCTAACTTGCCCGAGGCGGTGGAATTGGTCCTACTTAAATTGCTGGCAAAGAATCCCGCTGATCGCTATCAAAGTGCGGAAGATTTTGTCCACGCAATTCAAAAGGCGATCTCCGATATAAACGTATCTGATGACCAATTGGCCACACAAGTATCTCCTGCGCCAACACGGAATTCTCAACCAGGTTTGTCTCAGAGTACGGTGGTAACTCGCTCCAATTCAGAAACGCCAGCCTCCAAAAACCTGCAGTCAAGTCGCTTCCCCATTTGGGTATTCGTCATAGTTGGCGTCATGGCACTGGGCGCAATTGCGATACTCATCGGATCAAATCTACTTGCTGCACAGATACCGGCAACACCAAGCGCGACCAATATCGTCACGAAAGTAAGCGTGCCTATCATAAACTCTCCAGTACCGTCAGTGACTTCCGCTCCGTCGACAGAACTACCCATATCGGCAGAAAGTTTTCAAGATGACTTTACCGGTCAACTGGCTGAAGGCTGGACCTGGCTGGAAGAAGACCCTACCAAGTGGAGTCTATCAGCAGTGGATGGGTCGTTACAGATCATGACATCTGATGCCAGCTTTGATGGTCCATATCTGCCCTTGAATATTCTGTTACGTGATGCCCCGCCAGGAGACTTCGAAATCACCACTGCCCTACACTTTACGCCAACAAGTAATTTTCAAAATGCAGGGTTGGTCATATTTCAAAGCCAGAAGGATGTGTTGCAACTTAGCCGTGCCTTTTGCGATATCGTGAATGCATGTATTGGGGATGGTGTCTATTTTGATAATTTTGAAAATGGTTCTGTTACGGGGAGTAATTACAATGTCGCGTTTCATGGGTCGGTAATCTACCTGCGCTTGCAACGCGAGGGAAATACCTACACCAGCTACTACAGCGAAGATGGTCAAAACTGGATCATGACCGGACAACATGCTCGGGATTTCTCGCAGATAAAAGTTGGTTTGATCGCGGCACAATCCCAGACGGAGATCCCTGCGGTGTTTGATTACTTCACAATGAATCTTCTTCTAAAGTGAGGGTTCACAAAAGATGCCTATGTCTCAACTGCCGATTACTCAAGTTTTTATGAGCTATAGCCGCAGGGATAAGGATGTCATGTGGCGTACAACGACATTTCTGCGTAAGCAGGGTGTCAATGTTTGGGTGGACAACGAAAAATTGATTCCAGGCACACCAATATGGGAAGAGGAAATCGAAAAAGCGATCAAAGCCGCCAGTGCCGTGGTCGTGGTCATGTCACCTGATTCAAAAAATTCGGAATGGGTGCGGCGCGAGATCAGCCTTGCTGATCAATATCGCAAACATATCCTGCCCATTTTGGTGCGCGGTGACGAAGATTCATCGATCACGTTACGCCTCGTCACACGCCAATATGTAGATATGCGGGAAAACGAGGAAGCTGGATTAAGTTCATTATATAGTGCACTTTCCGCGTATTTAGGGGAGGTAGGGGCGCAAAAGAATGAAATCGTGCAACAAGCAGGAACTTTGATTGAAGAATCCAAAATCGAAAATACAATTACAAGTGGAGTAAATCCTTGGGCGATGATGCCTGGCTGGGTGTTTGCTGGCGCGATCGGTGGATTCATGTATGATGGATACGGTCCAGTAATTGGCGGAGCCCTTGCTGGATTGATCGCCGGAATCATCGTTTCGATCGCCTTAAAAACCGGCAAGGCTTTTTTCAATCAGAAAACTATGACTGGAATCGCCTTGGCTTGGGCATTCAGCGGTGCAGTTGGATGGTTTATTGGCGAGGAACTCACAGAAGCAATTGGCATGGCGATTGGTTATGCCATTATTGCCACTATCGCAACAGCAATCACACTGCGTCTTCAACACGCACCTATCAATTGGAAAAACATGACCAGGGTCGCTTCCGCCTGGGCAGTTGGTGGAGCGATCGGCTGGCTCATCGGCAGATATTTTCAGGAAAACGATATACTCGAATCATCAATAGGCTGGACGATCGGTTACGCCATCAGTTGGGCAATTGGCGGATTTGTTTTGCTTTGGGGAACAAGAAAAGAAATCACAGATCTCTGACACAGTGGGTTTTATAAGGGAGTATAATCACCACAAGTTATTCACCAACCAAAAAATTAAGAGGGCACCATGGAAGATACCAATAAGGCGGAATTTCAGATCGAGGTCAGCGCAACCGACGCCACAGACGAAGAACTTGACCGCATGACGCGTCAACTACTCTCCGAGCTGAGAGAGTTAAATGTTGAATCAGCAGAACTGGCAAAAGGCGGCCTTGCACCAGATGGCTCAAAAGGCGACCCAATCACACTTGGCGCCATCGCGTTCGTTGCTGTACCTGCCCTACTTCCCAAGGTTGTGGATTTGGTACAAGCTTGGATAATACGAGGGCAAGGACGCACAGTGAAATTCAAAGGTAAGAGGATTGAATTCGAAGGCTCGCCCGAAGAATTGCGCAAACTTCTTGTATTGCTTGAAAAAGAAAAAAAGAAGAAATGAGCAGAAAGTTTGCCCTGATTATCGGCAATACAGAATACTCTGACCTTGGATTGGCACAATTGGCAGCACCCGGCAGGGATGCTAAGGAATTTGGGCGCGTGCTCAAAGACAAAAACATCTGCGCGTTCGACGAAGTCAATATACTTTTGAACGAATCAGAATCCAAGATACGTGGAGCAATTGACGAATTCTTTGATCCAAAGAAACCTGACGATTTGCTTATCCTTTATTTTTCAGGGCATGGAGTTCGTGATGAACTTGGCGCACTTTACTTAGCAGTCAAGAGCACTAATCGATTTCGCCTACGGTCCACAGCTATCAAATCAGATTTCATCCGCGAAGCAATGGATCAAAGCCGCTCTAATCGGCAAGTGTTGATTCTTGATTGCTGCAATAGCGGCGCGTTTCTTCAAAACACGAAAGCTGCGACTGGTGTAAGTATCGGTACTGCAACAGCATTTAATAGTGGATATGGGCACATCATTTTGACAGCTAGCGATTCAATCCAATATGCTTGGGAAGGCGATAGAATCATTGGCGAAACCGACAAGTCACTTTTCACCCATTTTCTGGTGAAAGGTTTGGAAGGCGAAGCAGACCTTGATGGCGACGGAAACATAACGGCGGATGAACTATATGACTATGCATATGAGAAAGTAAAACAAGCCACGCCTAAGCAATCTCCATCAAAATTTTCGAGCAGACAACAGGGAGATATTATATTACGGCAAAATATACGCCTTGAAAATATAAACCCTAAGACAGGTAAAAATCGAGCTCCGATAATCACTCTAAATAGTTTTTCCACAGACAAGCAACTTGCCAATGAATATAAGTACATCGCGCAAACTGCAATAACCGCAAATGAAGACCAGACAAGAGTACGCTCTTTTTATCTAATCGCAGTCGGGGCACTGGTGGCTGCATTATTCGGTACACAACTCTTTGATTCAGATAAATTCACACAATTGGTCAATATCCTGTTCAGTGGACTCTTTATTCTTCTGACTCTGCTAGGCACTAGCACAATCATGCAACTGGCACGCATTCGCTCTTTCTGGTACGAATCCACGCTGGCAATGACCCAAATTAAAAATTTTGTAATACGCCAAAATCCCAAATTCGACCAGGCTTTTCATTGGAAGGCATCAACGCTCCCTCCCAAATATAAAACCGACAGCATATCTTATTATCAAGCTGTTGAGATTGCGTTCATTAGCGGCCTCATGTTGGCTAAGTCCACATTTTTTATACAAAAAGCCTTTAGTACCATCGGCTTAATACACTGGATTATTTCCGTCGTAGTCGGTTTCCTTACTATTTATACACAGCTCCAACTTTATAAGCGATCACTCGTATAACACACACCGCGTAATTATTAATATCAGCCAAAAATATTCTAGCATTGATCGATTATTATTTCTGTACCTTCTTGCTCGAAGTTTTTTGCCAACCGATTTTCTAGCGACAGTTTTTTATGGTTTCTTTAAAACTGATTTTGACTTAACCTTTTTATTTAGTGTTTAATACAACAGTCTTTTTCGCAGACTTTTTTGTCTTATTGCTAGTGACCTTCTTATTTGTAGCTTTCTTCGTCGCAGTCTTCTTCCATAGCTTCTTGACTTTCGCTTCTTCCACAACAACTTCTTCTTTCACGCCAAACATCTCATCCCACTTCGCTGCATGGGTATTGATTTTCGTCCATGCGTTAAGTATGGCATAAGCAAGAAATTTATAAAAAAGATTTCCGAGGTCTTTGAGACTTCGGAAATCTAAATAGTGTAGTTACTTTCTCGAAGATTTCTCGGCGGGCGTTTTCTTTACAACAGGTTTCTTCACAACCTTCTTCTCACTCGCTTTTGGTTTTGACTTCGTCGCTTTCGCGGGTGATTTTTTCACAGGTGTCTTCGGGGTTGCAGGTTTCTTTTTAGCAGGAGACTGCTTGGTTTCTTTCACAACCTTTTTAGCTGCGGTTTTCTTAGCAACGATCTTACCTTTCTTGGCGGATGCCTTTGTTGTTGTCTTCTTCCGCGGCTTCTTGACCTTCACACCTTCGGCAACAACTTCCTCTTTCACCCCAAACATCTCATCCCACTTCGCGGATATGGACTCTACCCCCGCCTCATTCAACGTATTATGAATGGCACCCCATCGTTCGTCATCTACGAATTGCCAATCCATGAAGACGTGGTGTTGATAGGCGTGCAGTTCAACGTAGAGTCCCTTCTGCCAAAGTTCTTCGCATGAGCGGATGTATTCCAAATGAGTAACGTAATCTTTGAAGATGACATAACCTTCGAACGGCAGGCTCAGCCCTTCGGCAAGGGATTTCTGGCGCAGGTCGCCGGTGCCTTTATCGAGATAGGCGGCAGAGGTTTTGATCCAGCCTTTGGTATCGGCAAAGCGGTTGTGATAGAGGACGAGTCCACGATCATCGTTGTGGACGTTTGAGTAAGCAAAGACATTTTCATCTACGCTGCCCTCTTGAGTGAAGAGATCGTAGAGGAAGAACTGCTCGACGTCAGCGAACAGGGAGCGGCGGTGCAGGATCGGGAAGATCTTCCAGTTGTGTCCAGCAATGAGTCCTTCGTCGGGTTGCTCATCCATTTTTGGTTTGCGGAATTCCATGCCATATTTTTCACGGAAGCCTTCGACCTGTCCGTGACCGAACATCGGCAAGCCGGGTAGCGTGGCAAGCACGGTCGCAACGCCAAAATATTTATCACCGTTGCCATATTGTTCGATGGCGGTCTTTTCATCGGGGTTGTTCATGAAGTTGACGTAGCGCTTGAGAATTTGCGGATCAAATTCCAGTGTGTTCTTGATCGCCATGCGATATTTGGCATTGTCTTCATCTCGTAGCATGTGCATGAACGCGGAGTTATACACGCGATGCATTCCCAACGTGCGGACGAAATAACCTTCAAGCAACCAGAATGCTTCAGCAAGCAGCAACGTATCGGGAACTTCCGCAGCGACACGGTCCACGACTTCGCGCCAGAACTCTTCGGGGATTGCCGCCTCAAACTCAGCTCGGGTCATGCCATGCTCGGAGCGAGACGGAATAGCGCCACCTGCGCCAGGTTCGGGGAACCACAAGCGTTGAACATGTTTCTTTGCAAGCGTCATCGCCGCGTCGAAGCGAATGACCGGGAAATTGCGCGCCACATGCAAGATGGTTTGAATAACAGCTTCACGGACTTGTGCCTGGGAATAATCCAGTTGCGCGGTGTCATTCCACGGGAAGGACGTGCCATCGTTGCCGTGATAGACATAACGGACGTCGCCCGTCTGATGGTCGCGGCGTTGAAAAACAACTGCAGCATCGGTCTTATCGTAGTAATGATCTTCAAGATAAATGCCAACGCGCAGGTCATCGGATAAGTTTTCGGAACGGAATGTATATGAAGGATAAGGGGAATAAGGAAGCGACAGGAACCAATCGGGACGTTCGATGACCCATTGCGAGTCGATGCCCATGTGATTGGGAACCATATCTGCGGATAAGCGAACGCCACGTTGCCATGAGCGCGAGCGCAAATTCTCCAATGCGGGCCAGCCACCCAGATCTTCAGCAATATCGTACGAGTGCAGTGAGTACGCTGAAGCAACCGCATCGGCATCGCCCATGCGTTGTTTGATCTTCATGCTGGCGCGCGAACGCTCCCAGAGACCAATCAACCATAAACCAGTGAAGCCACGGTCACGTAACAAATCCAGTTCTTCATCAGGGATTTGGTCAAGGGTCTTGATCCAACGTCCGTATTTGCGGGAGAGTTGCTCAAGCCACACGTAGGAATTTTTTGCGATCAAAACGAGACACGGCATCCATTCCTTGTCGGGACTATAGCGTTCGTATTCTTGATACTCTCCCCCACCATAAGTTGTCAGAGGCACATCGGGTTTGAAATCGCCATGCGCAAGATTCTTGCGGATGACTTCTTCGCGCAGAAAGTCCATGCCGCGGACAATGCGCGCGACAAAAGTTTCGCCCAGCAGGCCACCCCATTTATCCAGAATAAATTGCAATTGACCTTCCAAGGAATACGGCGAGGCTTCGGCAGGCGCGCGCAAAATATCAAAGAGCGACTCTCCCCCACCCTTTTGTGGATCATCCTTCGCGGCTTTCGCAAAGAACGTGTTCAGTGACGCGATCAGACTCTTATAGGCAGTCGGCTCCAACGGTTCATCATCGACCAGTTCAAGCAACGGACTCACCGCCGGGTTCGCATTGTGTGTGAAGACATAGATCAACTCTTCCACAGTCTTGATGCGCCCATTGGAAAGTTTGCCGAGATACTCTTCAACTTTCTCTTCGCCGCGATACACATTTTCAGGGGGAAATTCTGAAATAAATTTTTTCTCTGTCTGCGTGACGGGTTCGGGACCGACGCTTTGATCCACATGTGAAACCGCGGTATTCATCAGCGCGGGTGGAGCATAGTGATTCACCAGCACGCGTAACGCTTCATCGATGAGCGCCATGGCATATAGATCAGAAGCCGGTACCGGCTGAGTCCGATGCGCTGATATTTGGGAGGCGAATTTGCGGGCGGAGGCAAAGTCCGCAAAGGTCACGCGTCCATCTGGGCGGAAGAAATCCGCAGTGAATTGGTAGGTGTCGCGGGAGGTTCGAGTGATGTGCATGGGTTACCTATCTTCGCCATATTCGGCGGCTGGGGCATACAAGGATTTTACGATGTGCATATTGCAATGATAATACAACTCTCGAATAAATTCGGGTATACTTTGCGGCGATGTCTCCACAAAATATCAGCTTAATTCTGTTCACATTATTGGCAGCGCTTTACCTGCCTGTGATCGCAACCAGTTTACGCCGCTGGGAAGGACAAGAAACTGCCGCAACCCTGCTGGCTTCATATATGACAGTGGCGTTGTTGCTGACCCTGCTGGAAGGTTTGCGCTATGGAAGCCGCTGGCAGGTGGAAACACAAACCGCATTGGATATTCAGATCTACGGCGCGTTGATCCTTTCGGTGCTGATGCTCATGACCGTGTTGGTTTTTGTGCGCCGCGAGTTTTGGACCTGGCTCGGAGTTGGCGTGTTCTGGGGCTTGAGCACAGCGGCATTTGCCGCCAATGTTTTCAGGTTTGGCGATATGGTTTGGACGAACGGTGCAGTCACGCTTACACGCGCTGGTCTGGCACCGGCCTGGTCTGCACTTGGTTGGGTGGTATTTACAGTGGGCGCATTCGTGATCGTACGCCTGGCGCACTCACAATCGCGTCAACCGTTATTACGAAATCGTTTGAATTATTGGACGCCCGTTTTTCTTTTGGTCGCAGTCAGCGATATTCTTTTGATCCTCGGACGGCAACTGCCGGGCAACCCGGTGCGTTTCCTTGCTGCTGCATTGGCAGCGTTCGTTATTGTGACACACGACCCGCCCGATCTGCGCGAAGTAGCACGGCGTGTGCTCACCTACATTATCACCACGCTCGTGATCGTAGCGTTCTATTTGGCGGGCACCACCGCCTCACAACAGATCTTTATTGCTCAGCCGAACTTCAATCCGGTGTTGGTGGGCGCAGGCATTGCGTTGGTACTCTCGTTCATCTTTACACCCTTGCTTTCAATCGTGCGCAGGCTGGTCAATCGCTGGTTCCGGCTGGATGAATTCCACGCGAGCCGAACGCTGCATGCCTATAGCGAACAGATCAGTAATATTCTCGATATGCAGAAACTTGCAAACATGGCGGTGGGGCTTATTATCGAGAGAATGAACATCACGCGCGGCTTTCTCTTTTTGGTAGATAAGGAGAACAACGGGGAAGCCATTCGGTCGTATCAAGTCCGCGCGGTGCGGGCGGTCGGGGAACGCCAGATCAAAGTGGTGACGTTGACCGAAGAGAATCCCATCGTCAAATCTTTTCTGCAGGATCAAAAACCGCTTCTGCAATATGACCTGGACCGGCTTCCGGCATATAAGTCTGTTCCTGAATCCGATCGGGAGTGGTTCAACCGGCTTGAATCTGAAGTGTACCTGCCGATCTTCTCCAAACGCGAATGGATCGGTCTGCTCGCACTCGGCGCGAAGATCAGCGGCAATCGCTACACCCCCGACGACCTGGTGACGCTCTCCGCGATGGCAAATCAAACGGCTGTGGCGCTTGAGAACGCGCGTCTCGTTGATAACCTGGTGGTGGTCAACACTGAATTGCGTCAAGCCTATCGTTCGCTTGATAAAGCCAACCGCGATCTGGAACGCCTCGATCAAACCAAATCAGATTTCATCAGTATTGCTTCGCATGAACTTCGCACGCCGCTCACCACCATGATCGGCTATACCGAAATGCTGGTGGAGGATACATCGCTCCCCGAAAATGCCTTGATCATGCTCAAAGGCATTTCCAAAGGGACAAAGCGTCTGCACGAGATCATGGACTCGATGTTCGATATCGCCCAGATCGATACGCGTACTTTGCAGATCCATCTAACGCCGGTGGATGCAGCCATTTTGATCAAGGAAGTGGGACTCAGCTTGGATAAATCGTTCAAGGAACGCAAACAGTCTTTGACTATTGATATTCCGCCCCTGCCCCAGATCAAAGCCGACCCGAATCTATTGAAAAAATTATTCCAACATCTGTTGACCAATGCCATAAAATTCACGCCGAACGAAGGCAAGGTCACCGTCACCGCCAAGACTCTCATCCACAACACCGACCTGCCCAATGGCGGCGTCCAGATCACCGTCAGCGATACCGGCGTGGGCGTAGACCCCGATTCGCGGGAGATCATTTTCAGCAAGTTCTACCAGCCGGGCGAACTCACTAAACATTCCACCAGCAAGACGCGCTTCAAAGGCGGCGGCTCCGGGTTGGGCTTGGCGTTATCCAAAGGTATTGTAGAAGCACATGGCGGGAGCATCTGGGTGGAAAGCACCGGCTATGATGAAATCAGCTTCCCTGGTAGTCAATTCCATGTGCTGTTGCCGATGAGCAAGGAAGAATCCATGATGGGCACGGAAATAAAAACTCAAATTGCCTAAACGCTCTGTCGGGGCAACAACCAACCGGTCAAAGCATACAATAGACCAAAACTCAATAAGCCAAATTTCAAAGACGCACAATAAAATGCGATTTCGGGATACGGGGAAACGATCCTGTTCAGCAGGATTTGGAACAACGCATAATTCTCAACCGCATCGAACACAGCCGCTACAAACGCCCCGTAACCTGCCACGGCTCCGAGGGACTTCAGCCAACCTCCATGCCTGTTTGCGGCAAGCAACGTGCCAAACACCAACGCGAACGCATAGACTGGCATAAAGAGATAATCGATTCCCAGACTAAATGCTGCAAATGCATAAGGGATATTTACAATATCAGGATTAGCTTGTCCGGCTACTTCGCTCAGCAAAAGACTTGAGCGTTTCCATTCATCGGTAATGGCTTGTGCCTGTAATGGACTGCCTGCCAACTCAAAAGAGACGGTCCCATTCGGCGCGGAGGGAGTCCGCAGAGGCTGGTCCAACACTCGGAAAACAGCGAACAGACTCAGGGTCAAAAAGAGAAACGTGAAAAAGAGTCGCTTTCGATATAAATTGGACACGAATTCAAGGGGATGCTGCATAGTATCTCCGTTAGCCAATCAACATTCAACCTGCTAACTTTCCAAACTTCAAACTTTCTTTCGGTACACCCGATGGTTTTTATATTCCACGCCGTTCAGGTTCTTCAAGTCTGCGCGCATTTGCTCGGTGGTTTCTGCCACTTGCGTCATCTCCACGTGGGTGAATTGTTTAAAATCCAACAACGTGTGTCCCATCTCAGAATAGAGCATGGCATTGCCACCATGCCCCTGAAACTCAGGCAGGATCCCCATCCCGTTGACCGCGACTGTGTTCGTGCGCTTAAGCTCCAGCAAAATATCCAGCAATCCGAACGGGAACAGCCGTCCCTTGGCGCGTTGCATCGCCGCCGAAACATCATGAAAGGCAAATAGAAAGCCGACCACATCCTCGCCATGGGTAACAATCTTGATCAGGCGATGGTCGGCAATCGTCATGATATTAGAAACCACAAAATCGATCTCGCGCTGGGTGAGCGGATAATATTCCCAATTGTTCACAAAGGCATTGTTATAGGCTTTGCCAATGCGCGGCGCCCATGAGACCAACTCTTTTTTGTCTTTGAATTTCTTGACCTGCAATCCACCGCGCTGCATCACGCGTTGGGTAATGCGCTCCACCCGTTCAGGAATCTGGAATTGGTCGGCGGGCAGAAAACACGAGACAAAGTCCACTTCCTTTTCAAAGCCCTGTGCTTCTACAAGTTGTTGATAATAGGAAAAGTTGTAATTGAGCATGGTCATGGTCTGACGATGCTCGTGCCCGAAAATCAGCACGCCATAGCCATCCAGCGGACCCATCCCTTTTGGACCGATGACCGCATCAAGTCCACGCGCCTGCGACCATTCGGCAACCGTATTGAAAAGCGCAGTTGCGGCTTCCAGCTCATTCTCGCAATCGAAGAGAAAGAAATTACTTTCTTTGACGTTGTGATAGGTGTTGAATGGTTTGTTCTCAATGGCTGCGATCCGCCCCACATCCCGCCCATCGCGCACTGCGATGAAAAAATCCACATCGGAATGTTCGTGAAAGGGGTGCTGCTTGCGATTGAGATACATATAGGCATCCACATGCAACGGCGGCACCCATTGTGGACAATCCTTATATAAACGATAAGGCAAATCGACAAAACGCCTCACTTGTGGCTTATTGTCGGTGTCGATTTTTTCGATGTTAAGCATGAAAGCCTGCCAGTGCAAAAATATGGAGTGTATTAAGTATACACTTTGTAACCTAAAAAACACATTGAGAATAGTGACAAATATCAGTCCATGTTTATTTATCAGTGATGTAAAATAAGTACATTCCATATCAAGGATTTTCCATGACAACTCAAACACATCAGGAATTACTACAAAAATACGCCGAGGCAATCGTAAAGGTTGGTTTAAACATCCGTGCGGGGCAACGGCTGATCATTAATAACGCCACAGCACAGGGCATTCCTCCCGCGGGTCGCGCCCTGGTCCACGCGGTGACCAAAGCTGCATATGCCGCAGGCGCCCGCTATGTACAACCCATTTGGGGCGATGAAGAGATGCTGCGCATCCGTCTGCAAAACGCCCCGGCTGATTCTTTCAACGAATATCCGAAATTTCACGTCAACGCCGTTCTGGATATGATCAAAAATGGCGATGCCCTACTCTCGATTTACGCCAATGACCCCGATGCTTTTAAAGGCATGGACCCTGAACGCGTGGCAGCTTTACAAAGAACGCAATTGGAAAACAACAAAGAGATCGGTGCTAATATCAGCCGTAATGCCATCAACTGGTGTGTGGTCGCATCAGCCAGCCAGGCGTGGGCGGCGAAGATCTTCCCTGATCTACAGCCTGAAGAGGCTGAAGAAAAATTGTGGCAAGCCATCTTCGAGACCACCCGTGCCACCCTGCCTGACCCCGTTGCCGCCTGGGGTGAACACATCAAGAACTTGCGCAAACGTGGCGATTATCTGCACGCCAAGAAATATTCCGCACTACACTACAAGGGACCCGGCACAGATCTGACTCTTGGTCTGCCGCAGGGACATAAATGGATCAGCGCCCAGGCGCTCGCAGAGAACGGCGTGATCTTCACTGCCAACATGCCCACCGAGGAAGTTTTCACCCTGCCTGATCGTCATCGTGCCGATGGCACCGTCACGGCAACTTTTCCCTTGAGCTATGGCGGCAGTCTGATCGAAGATTTTAGCGCCACGTTCGAAAATGGACGCATCGTCAAAGTAACCGCCAAAAAGAATGAGGCACTATTGCAAAAATTGGTCGATACCGATGAAGGCTCCACACGGCTTGGCGAGATCGCGCTCGTCCCTGCCAGTTCCCCTATTTCCAAACGCGGACATCTTTTCTACAACACCCTCTTCGATGAGAACGCCTCCTGTCATCTCGCCATTGGACGCGCGTACCGCTTCACTCTCATCGGAGGCGAAGAGCTGACCGATGAAGAATTTATCTCCGCTGGAGGCAATGTCAGCCTCAACCATGTCGATTTCATGATCGGCTCCCCGCAAATGGATATCGATGGCGTCAATGCAGACGGCACTCATGAACCAGTAATGCGAAACGGTGAATGGGCAATTGACGTATAGCAATCCAACTCCCGCTAGAGATGTAGCGGGAGTTATTATTTCAATTCATTGGAGAAATCAAAAATGTACCCTCAAGAATTCGACGAACTATTATCGAAATACGCTGATGTGATCGTGCATATTGGCTTGAGCATCCGCAAAGATCAGATCCTTTCAATCCGCGGTATTTTGGAAGATGCACCGCTCATCCGCAAGGTAACTGCCAGTGCCTACAAAGCCGGGGCAAAATATGTGGATGTGTTGTGGAATGATGAGCCATCCTCACGTCTGCGCTTCGAACACGCCGATCCCGAAAGCATCACCTATCTTCCTGATTGGATATTTCAGCGCTTCGAAGAATACATGAAAAATGGTGAAGCCGAACTCGCCATTGCCTCCACTGACCCAGATCTGTTCACAGGTATTGATTCAGACCTGCTCGCAAAAAGCAGAAAAGCACGCATGCTTAAATTTGAGCCGCTAAGGAAATATGACAATATCTCCAATTGGTGCGTAGTAGCTTCAGCCGCGCCTTCGTGGGCAAAAAAGGTTTTTCCAGGGATACCCACAGAAGAAGCCCAGGACAAACTGTGGAAAGCCATTTTTAAAGCCTGTCGTATTGATACGCCTGACCCCGTAGCCGCGTGGCAGTCACACACGGACAGACTCACCAAATACAAAGATTATCTAAATAACAAGTGTTATACCGCCCTGCATTACCAGGCTCTAGGTACTGATCTCACCATCGGTCTACCTGAAAAACAGGTCTGGTCCGGAGCACAGGAATCCTTCAAGAACGGCATCACCTGCACGGTCAACATTCCCACCGAGGAGGTCTTCACCGCCCCGCACAAAGATAAAGTAAATGGCTATGTCAAAGCCACCCTGCCGTTGAATTTGGGAGGCACACTAATTGAAGACTTCACCGTCACATTTGAAAATGGACGCGCCGTACAGTTGACCGCCAAAAAGGGTGAGTCTGACCTACGCAAACTGATCGAAATGGATGAAAACGCTTCACGCCTCGGTGAAGCTGCCCTGGTTCGAGATAGCTCGCCCATCAAACAAAGCGGAATTCTTTTCTACAACACGCTCTTCGATGAAAATGCATCCTGCCACATCGCTTTTGGCAATGCTTATCGTACGTCCATCGTGGGCGGCGCCGATATGACAGATGAGGAATTTGCTACTGCTGGCGGCAACAAGAGCCTCGTCCACACCGATTTTATGATCGGCTCAGACAAAATGGATATCGACGGTATCAAAGTAGATGGCACCCATGAGCCCGTGATGCGAAACGGCGAATGGGCAATTGACGTGTAAAGAATACCAAACGCAACACCTTTTACATATACCAACAGCCTCAGCAACGAGGCTGTTTGATTCTCAAGAATGGAAAGCATATCCAGCGTTATAATCACGGAATGCCAAAAAATACAGCCCCTCTTGTTGAATTAGATGAACTGCTTGCCGCGGAATATGAGTACATTGCTCAAACCGCCACGCAAGCCAATGAAGACCGCGCGCGTGTATCCTCCTTTTATTTGATCGCCGTGGGGTCACTCGTTGCAGCGTTGTTCGGCACACAACTTTTTGATGCCGATAAGTTCACGCAAGCCGTCAAACTCATGTTCAGCGGACTCTTCGTCCTGCTGACCTTGCTGGGTACATCCACGATCATGCAACTGGCGCGCCTGCGCTCAGCATGGTACGAGTCCATGTTAGCGATGAATCAGATCAAGGATTTTGCGATGAAGCAAAACCCTGAGCTCAAAAATGCCTTCCGCTGGAAAGCTGAGACTCTCCCGAAAAAATATAAGACCGGCAGTGTTTCTTATTATCAAGCCATTGAAGTGGCGCTGATCGGTGGTCTCATGTTCGGTGCGGCGACATTTTTTCTGCAAGAGGCTTTCTTTGCCGTCAGCGTTCTACACTGGATCATTTCCACGCTATTCGGTATGCTAGCCATTTACATCCAACTCCTCATTTACAAGCGAACACTCCAATAATATGCCACGCGATTATCAGAACCAATCCCCCACAGCCTTTCAACGCAGACCCCAACTTACGAAAGATGATGACTGGATCCGCGCCTTCCTTAGTGAGGCGAAAGTCGGTCACATTGCCACATCGATAGACGACCAGCCTTTTCTCAACCCGACAACTTTCTGGCTCGATGAGGAAAACCACCAGATCGTCTTTCACTCGAATGTTGCGGGTAGAGTCCGCTCGAATATCGAGAACAACCCGAAGGTAAGCCTGGAGGCGAGCGAGTTGGGCAGGTTACTCCCGTCCAATGTGGCGCTGGAATTCTCGTTGCAATTTAGGAGCGTGGTCGTCTTCGGCACAGCGCGCGTGATCACAGATCCCGACGAAGCGCGTCGCTTGTTATATGGCTTGATCAGCAAATACTTTCCCAAAATGACCGCGGGCAAAGAATACCGCGAGATCACGGATAAAGAATTGCGCGCCACATCCATTTATGCGATCCAAATCGAAAGCTGGAGCGGAAAAGAAAATTGGGCAGAACGCGCCGATCAATCGGATGAATGGACATCGCTTGATGAAAAATGGTTCGATGAATAGTTTTATGGATTGCTACTTCTAAAAGGGAATAACGTAAGCATAGTAGTAACACTTTCTATAATTGGAGGCTACCATGTCTGAAGAAAAATTTCGCACGGAAGAATTTCGCGTCAATGGCGAAGAACTGATCGCCAAGATCAAGAATCTGCTCAAAGAGGGCAACATCCGCCGCATCATCATCAAGGACAAGGAAGGCAAAGTTGTCTTTGAGATTCCGCTTACGTTTGGCGTGGTCGGTGTATTGATCGCCCCGCAACTCGCGGCGATCGGTGCGATTGCCGCACTGATTACAGAAGCGACCGTCGTTGTTGAAAAGGTTGAAAGTTAAAATGTCGGCGTTTCCATAACATGCCAAAGTTAAAGAAAAAAGGGCTATCCTGTTAGGATAGCCCTTTTTTCTAACTAAGCTTATGCGCCGGGTTGACCGGGTTGTTCAGGTCCAATGCGGAAGGGGCGCATCATTTCATTATCTTCATGTTCAACGATGTGGCAATGCCAGACGAATTGACCTGGTGAATTGAACTGCGCACGGATACGAGTGACCTCGCCCGGGTAGGCGATAACGGTATCTTTCCAACCATTTTCCCAAGGCTCAGGCGGGCGAGCAGGTCCGGCAAGTTGGATGTCGGTCACGTGCCCCATATGTTCCATGAATGTGATGGGTTGTCGATCTACTACTTCAAAGACCACTTCATGCACGTGCATGGGGTGTGCATCGGCAGTGAAGTTGTAGAATTCCCACACCTCAGTATCGCCAACATTGGGATTCTCTGTGATGGGGTCCATCCACATCCGGTGCATGGCCATACCCATATGAACGTTGCCTAACATTGCGGCGGCGGGACCATCCCAGAATGCAGACATTTCTTCCATGAGTGCCAGCGGTCGGGTGGTATTTGGCGCCGGCAGCGGGGTAATGGCCGGCAGTTGCAGGAACATCGGTGGAGTGGTAGGGTCGGGTGTAAGCGCAGGTACGACATTGAATTGCAGGATCTGACCCGTTGAATCTGGATCGGCAACATCAAAATCTTCATCAGGAATACCGCCGCCGAAGGGTTCGTCGGGACCGAGGTTACCGAGTATGTAATTTCCAACGGGCACATTCGTGAAGTCCACGATGAGGTCGGCGCGCTCTGCGAGACTCATAAGCAATTGATTGCCCAATGCGGTGAGATTGACTGGCGCGGCGAGGAAGCCACCTTCGTTGCCGATCTGCCAGACTTCCACACCGGGGATGTTTGCAAAATTCAAAATGAGGAAGCGGGACTGGCAGCCATTGAGGAAGCGGAAGCGATAGCGGCGTTGTTCAACGGTCTGGAAGGGCCAGGTATTGCCGTTGACCATGATCATGTTGCCGAAGAACTCAGGATTCCAAATTGGGGAGAGATCGGTATTCGGCATATAGCCTGGATGCAAAGCGGTGGCTTCATCGAAGAACTCGCGCGTATCCGGGTAGAAGAGTGAGCCGTCGGCGTTGAAAGCGCGGTCTTGAATGGCAATCGGGATCTCGTAATAGGTTTTATTGGATGGGAACTTGTCGCCTTCCTTTGGTGCGGGACCGGGAAGCACAGCAGACAAGCCTGTACGAGTATCGAGCACGGTGTCGTCAACTCCGCCGCGGATGATGTAGAAACCAGCGGGTCCGGCATACACGTTTAAGCGAGTCATGCCTAATGCATGGTCGTGATACCAAATGGTGGAGGCACGGTTCGCATTCGGATATTGGAAGGTGGCGAAGCCGGGTCCCCAGGCAGCGCCATAGTTCGCTGCGGCTTTGTTCTTGAAGAATTCATACCATGTACCTTCGGTAGCATATCCTTCAGGGAGGTTGTTGGCGGCCGGGAGATACCACGCTTCGGTATAGCCATCGGATTCATCGCCGACGCCCACTGCGCCATGGACATGGGGAACCGTAGGGACAGGTCCAGTATATGAGCCGGGTGTTTCGGTGAAGGCGGGACGGGTATCACGTCCAGATATACCACCACCCGGGTTTGCCCAATGCAGAGTGGGATCAACAGGCAGGAGGTGCGAGAGGTAGTTACCGTTTGCATCCTTTAGATCGTTGATCCACTTGATGCGGACAGGCCTGCCAGCTTGCGCTTCGATCGTCAGAGAGGGTGCATTGTGCACCAATAGCGGTTTCCTGCCCATGCCTGCCACAGCCCCATACCCCCAAACGGTTGTTTGTGGCAAACCAGCAGGCAGAATCTGTTGCTTGAACTGCTTCATGGAAATTTCGTAGTAATCAACGTTCTTTCCGCCCTTTTGTTTGATGGTGCCTGCCCGCGGCATGACTGGTGGAATGAGCAGAGGTGTCACAAATTTTGGAAGTGTTTCTGGATCCAGAGTTCCGCCAGGGATGGCGGCTTGCGCCTTAAGTGTGGCTTTGCCATGTGAAGCGGCATACAACGAAAGGATGCCTGCTCCGCTCAGTTTTAGAAAATCTCGTCTTGAAATCATTGTCTCCTCCAATTGGTTTGTTTTTCAAAACCCTGATACTAGTTTAGATATTTGGTGAGTGGATGCTATTATTCCTGACAGACAACCTCCTTTCAGGTCTGGAATTTAAAAAATTAAACCGACCCAAAGCATTGGGGCCGGTTTCGCAATTGGCTCATCGATGACATACCTTCAAAAAAGGTGAGCGACCAGTCTGTGTCACCGAATCTTCGCCGCCCGTTCAATTGGACAACGAGTTATGCGTTATTTGTCCAATTTTGTTAAAAATTGTCATATTAGTTTAGTATCTTCATAATACTAATTTGTGGTATGAAGATAAAGTGAAGATTGTCACTATCTCATGTGATTAATTTACTTCCGAGGATACACTTAGCGGTTTCGGGCAGAATCCCCCTAGATTGCCGTACCTAAATAAACAGAACAAGAGAGATTCGTGTTTGGACGTAAGAAAACATTATCTCGACACTCCAATCCCTGCTCCATCTGGCAAAATCATCTTCGCCCCGTCATACGTCAACCCGCGATATGGATCGTTCTTGATTAGCAATGGACCATCCAAGTCAGCATAATCACACAACGGAGCGAGGTGCGCCGCACCAGTGACACCCACCGACGACTCGACCATGCAACTCAACATGATCTGCATATCATGTGCCCGCGCTGTGTGGATCATCCGCAGCGCTTCGCGAATGCCTTCGCTCTTCATCGTCTTCACCACAACACCGTCAATGGCGCCTACAAGCTTCGCGACATCATGCGAATTCTTTGCCGTTTCATCTGCGAAGATGGGAATGTTGACCCGCTGTGCAAGCAATCTCTCTTTTAGCCAGAAAAAACCCTCTACATCATCCACCGCCAAAGGCTGTTCGATGAACTCGAGGTCGTATTCTGCCAAACGCGGGATGATCTGCAACGCCTGCTCGCGACTCCAGCCTGCATTCGCATCTGCACGCAATTTGGCATTGGTTGCCTTACGAATTGCTGCGATGATCGCCTCATCCTTTTCACTGCCCAACTTGATCTTCAAAATCGGATGTCCTGAAGCCTTTGCCTGTTCTGCCATCACTTCAGGCTCATCCATGCCAATGGTAAAAGATGTGAGCGGCAAATTGTTGGGATTCAACCCAAACAGCTTATATAAAGGCTGACCCAATTGCTTGCCCCATAGATCATGCAGCGCTTCATCAATCGCAGAACGCGCCGCACGTGAACCTGCCGGGCGCTTCGCCAAGACCGCGTCCATATCAAACAGATCATCACCCAGATCAGGGACTGATTTTAGATATTCAATAATTCCAGCCTGCGTCTCACCATAATACGGCACTGCGGCTGCTTCTCCCACCCCGTCATCAAGATAGACAAGGACATTATGACGCTGGTCGCTCGCACCATGCGCCACACGAAAGGTAGTTTTCAGATCAAGTGTAAGTGGTTCCCAATGTAGTTTCATATTTCTCCCGTAGGGGCGGGGTCTCCCCGCCCGGGGCGAGACGCTGCGCAGCCTCGCCCTACAAAATTATCCTTTATCCTTCAAAAACACCAACACCTTTTCCACCCAATCCCGCGGATGTTCCCGATGCACACCATGCCCTGTCTTTTCAGGGATCCACAATTCGGCATTCGAGACATACTTCGCAATATACTGAGCATGTTCATCGGGAGCATTGACCGTATCTTCAGCACCCATGATGACGAACATCGGCACAGTCACACGCGCCAGATCTGCAGGTGAATAATTGGGTTCAGAGATGATCTCCTTCATGGTCAGCCACAGCAGATCCTTCCAATATTCTAGTCCATTTACCGCACTGTGAATTTGGATCATCTCATCGCGCCATTCCGGTTTTTCGCGCGCAACGCGCTCAGGATCAAAAACTTTCGGCTCGCGTTCGATCAAAAAACGTGTCACATAGGCATTTGCGGCTTGCGGGATACAAGTCTGTGTCACCTCGGGATGTTCCACACCTACAACCAGCGCTATGTTCCCGCCATTACTATGACCAATGATGTGCGCCTTTTCATATCCCATCGCATGCACGAACGTTGCCACATCATCGGCTAATTCTTTGAACGAATAGCTCATATGTGGATTATTTGATTTCCCATGTCCACGGCAATCGGGTGCAAAAACTTTGTAATGCTTTGCAAGTTCGGGAGCAACCTCATCCCAATCGCTATGATCAATTGTCGAACCATGGATCAGCACGATGGGCGCTTGACCCGGATGATCATCCCCAAAAACTGCATAATAGATTTGAGCGTTGTTAATTTCAATCATTGGCATACTACAATCCTAACATAAATCGTGTAGAATCAAAATATGACAGACATCCAATCCACCCTCGATGAACTTGCAAAACAAACCGACAACCGGACCTCTGTGTTCGAAATTGAGATCCAGGAACTAAAGAATAGCACCCTCACCCTAAGCGGACGCGTGCTCGACCAATCGCAACTGGACAACTTGCACCGCCTCTTCCCCACCCACCATCTGGATACTGCTTCGATCAGCATTCTCAACACTGAGACTCACGAACGTGTCCATGTCACAACCAATCACACTGGCTTATATGAAAAGCCTACGTTTGGCATGCCGCTTGCGAGCGAGTTATGTTACGGCACTGAACTTGAAGTGCTTGACGAACAAAGTCACTGGGTTTTAACCCGCCAAACTGACGGATACCTGGGCTGGGCATATCGTCCCTATCTCGGCGAAGGGACTGCGCCGGTCGCGAGTCATCTTGTGCTGGCGCCTGTAACCGAACTACGTGCGGAGCCCAACGCCACCAGTGATGTGGTCACCCGTGTCATGAGCGGAACTCGTGTGGCTGTTGAAGAAACCAACGATGGTTGGTCACGAGTTCAGGCGAACAAGCCCGGCTGGCTTCCATCGATCCAACTGCGAGCTATAAACGATCTGCCAAAATCACTCGAAGAAAAACGCGCCGCGATCATTCGCGACTCCCAACGCATGATCGGCATCCCTTATCTTTGGGGCGGCACAAGCGGCAATGGCATTGACTGTTCCGGCTTTGCGCGCCTACTCCATCGCTGGGTTGGCATCGATATCCCGCGGGATGCCGATATGCAATGCCGTGTCGCCAAACCAGTTGAGGCGCCTTATGAAGTAGGCGATCTGTTCTTCTTTGCAGAAGACGACAGTAAACGCCACATTACCCATGTGGGCATGTGTCTCGGCGGTTGGGAGGTCATCCATTCGTCGCGCGGTAACAACGGTGTATATATCGATGACTTGCAGAAAAAGAAATCCCTGATGGATATTTTCGTCAGCGCAGGTTCGTTCTTGAGATAAGCCACAGGGATAAAAGGATTACGCATGAATATATTTGAGATCACCTATTGGGCAGCCATCGTGGTCGAGATGGTTGTCCGCGCTCCCATCAACAAGGAGCGCAAAAAAGAAAAGATGACCGAGCAAAGAGTTTCTTCGCAGGAAAAGAATCTGCTAATTTTATTATTGGCAGGTATGTTCATTGTCCCACTGATGTACTCCGCATCTAGCTGGCTGAATTTTGCAAATTACACCTTACCCACCTGGGCGGGCTGGATAGGCGTGCTTCTCATCATCCTTGCCCTGATCGTTTTCTGGCGCGCCCACGTGGATTTAAAAACCAACTGGTCACCCTCACTCGAGATCCGCGAAAAACATGAACTGATCACACGCGGCATTTACAGCTATATCCGTCACCCCATGTACGCATCGCAATGGCTATGGGTGATCGCTCAGCCTTTATTGCTACAAAACTGGCTCGCGGGCTGGCTTGATCTGTTCATATTCATCTTATTCTATGCTCTACGCGTACGCGCGGAAGAGAAATTGATGATCGATACCTTCGGCGAACAATATCGCGATTATATGAAAAAGGTCGGCGGGGTGTTCCCCAAACTCTCGTAGGGCATAAGTATGAAATCCCACCGGAAAGAATTATGGTTCAACATCCCATCCCGTAGAGGCTTTGTCAATATCACCTCGCAAGTGGAAGAAGCTTTACGTGAAAGTGGCATCAAAGAAGGCATGGTGCTGGTAAACGCGAGTTTGTTACACCTCCGCCACCAGAACTACCCCATCGGTTAGCTTTCGGCAGTTTTCGTATCTCTCCAAAAATTTGCCCTGCTAAACTATCAATTCGAAATTTTCCATTATCGACTTCAACCCGAACTTTCAACATTTCAAGGTTGCGTCTTTTGGTTAGAAAATCAGCATTTTCTATACCAACAAAAACATCCTGAGCAAATTCAACCAATTCCTGTATTGCGTTGTCCGTCAAGCGTGTAACGCTTAACTCTGCTTGTAGGGTATCCCGTCTCTTACACAAAGCATCGTATCTCTGATTCACTTCGTTCATGTTCTGTTCCAGGTTTTTTGCTACCAGCCCGGTTGCGCGTTTGAGCGCCTGACCAATCTCCAAAGCATCTGCTTCCGTCTGAATAATCATAGCTTCATCAGCAATGAATGTGTGACGAACAATGATCGAACTGAACGCTATCATTACCTGCCCACACTGTAGTTTTGCCAAACAGGAGCAAATGCCGCCTGACACCTGAGTCGTTTTCTATCAATGCGTCAGTTGTGGCGCAGTCCTTCGACCCAAGGCGGGGATTTGTTGTGTCTATTGTTCGTATGCTGACACACATTGCCCCACCAAACAAAAAGAAGTGTCCACCTGAATATGACGTTGGAGAAATTAAATGGATAAAAATATCTTGTTTGTTATCAACGATGCGCCATATGGCAATGAACGTGCCTACAACGCCATGCGCCATGCCATGAACCTGGTCAAGCGCGAGGGCGTGCAAGTCAAAGTCTTTCTGGTCGCGGACGCGGTTAATTGCGCACGCAAGGGACAGAATACGCCGGAAGACTATTACAACATCGAACGCATGGTCAAGTCACTTGCAAAGCGTGGAAAGGTTGCCACCTGAGGGACATGTTGCGGACCCCGAGGTCTCGGGCTGGAAGATTTAACAGAAGGTGTGGAAATGGGCAGTATGGATTTACTCGGTGATTGGACAGTGGCAGCAAATCAGGTGATAGTTTATTGATAAGGGTTGGTGTTGTGAGAGTCGAATAAAGGTAATAAATGCCCTTCTATAAGGATGTGAATTCAACTTGTAAGTGCAACAGACTGTTTGAAGAATACCTCAAAAGGTGTTTTGAAAGCAAGACATTTGCGTGGTCGAAAATTTAGTTTGGACATGGCTTGTTCGATCTG
>Ga0210377_10000231_pt1 | contig 53001 bp, 54 predicted proteins | sample PLM4_65_b1redo_FD_155480 | JGI IMG/M metagenome (GOLD analysis project Ga0210377, IMG submission 155480) | Groundwater sediment microbial communities from an aquifer in East River, Colorado, USA - PLM4_65_b1 redo | ecosystem: Environmental > Terrestrial > Soil > Riparian zone | place: USA: East...
CGGGCCGCGTGCTTGACGCGGTAGCCGACGATGGGGTTGGTCTCGGTCAGGTCGGCGCCGATGACCACGATCGCCTGCGCCTGCCCGATGTCCTCGTAGGAGGCAGTCATCCGGCCGTGCCCGACCACGTCGCGCAGCGCCGCGATCGTGTTATGGTGGCCGTAGCGCGCCGTGCTGTCGACGTGGGGGCTGCCCAGGACGAGCCGCATGAACTTCTGGAACAGGTACAGGTCTTCGTTGGCGGCCTGCGCCGAGATGATCCCGCCGATCGCGCCCCCGCCGTGCTGTGCCTTGATCGCGGCGAAGCGTTCGGCGACCAGGGCCGTCGCCTCGAACCACGACGTGGGGACCAGCGCCCCGTCGCGACGGACGAGCGGCTTGCTGATCCGGTCGTCTCGGTTGATCACGTCGAAGCCAAAGTAGCCCTTCGCGCAGAGATCGCCCGCGTTGCGGCCACGCCCCGCGTCGGACGTGATCCGGAGCGCGACGTTGTCGCGGCTCTCCACCTTCAGCCGGCACCCGTCGGCGCAGTGCGGGCAGATCGTCTCGATCTTCTTGAGCTGCCACGGCCGGTAGTCGTACATCGCCACCCGGCTGGTGAGCGCGCCCACCGGGCAGATCTGGATGCACCCGCCGCAGAACTCACAATCCAGCTCCTTGTTCACCAGCCCGCCAATCTGCAGCAGGCTCCCGCGGTCGCGCGAGCCCAGCGCCCGGGAGTCGACGATTTCGTCGCAGTACCGGACGCACCGCAGGCACTGGACGCAGCGGGTCATTTCCTTGTCGATCAGTGGGCCGAAGTACTCCTTCTCGAAGAACCGCTTCGGCTCCTGGAAGCGGCTGTAGTTCGGCGTGTACGCGTGGGCCTCGTCCTGGAGGTGGCACTCCCCGCCCTTGTCGCAAATGGGGCAGTCCAAGGGATGGTTGGCCAGGATGAACTCCAGCACCCCCGCGCGCGCCTCGGCGACCCTGGGCGAGTTGGTGGACACCACCATCCCCTCGGCCACCGGCATGTTGCAGGAGGTCTGGACCTTGGGCGCCTTCTCGATCTCCACCAGGCACATCCGGCAATTCGCGTCCGGCTTGAGCTTGGGGTGGTAGCAGAAGTGCGGCACGTCGACGCCGGCCTGCTTGGCGGCCTCGATCAGCAGCGTGCCCTTCTCGACGGTCACGGCCTGGCCGTTGATCGTCAGCGTCACTTGAGTCGTCGTTGCGGCTGGCGTCACCATAGGGCACATGAATCTTTTAGTGTTTTTGTATTCTGGTTTCGAGCCACGAAAGCCACCCCCGCGGGAGCCCGTTCAGGAACGGTCAGATGCAAGGCGCCGCGAGAACCGGAGCGGAGCGTACTGCTTCGTACGTGAGCACCGGAAGCACAGCGGCAACGCCGCAGATGGCCGTTCATGGACGGGCTCCCATCGCATGCGTCGCCCCTGCGTGCTCACCCAGCGGGCATTGCTTCTCCCGGATGTGCGCTTCGTATTCGTTTCGAAAATGCTTGAGCGTGCTCAGGACCGGCGCGACCTCGGCGTCGCCGAACGCGCAGACGGTCTTGCCCGCGATGTTGCCGCAGAGCCGCTCCATCTGCGCTAAGTCCTCGTCGCGCCCCTCGCCGTGCTCGATCCGGTGCAGGATGTGGTGGAGCCACGAGCTGCCTTCCCGGCACGGCGTGCACTTCCCGCACGACTCGTGGTGGAAGAAACCCATCAGGTTGTACGCCGCCCACACCATGCAGACCGTCTCGTCCATCACGGTCACGCCGCCCGACCCCAGCATCGAACCGGCCTGCGCGATCGACTCGAAATCCAATTTGATGTCCAGGTGCTCGGGCGTGAAGAACGCGGCGGACGCGCCGCCGGGGATGATCGCCTTGATGCGGTGCCCATCGCGCACGCCCCCCGCGTGCTCATCGATCAACTCGCGCAGCGGGATCCCGAGCGGGACCTCGTAGTTGCCCGGCCGCTTGACATGGCCGCTGACCGAGAAGATCCGCATGCCGGGGCTCTTGGGCGTGCCGATCGCCGCGTACCACTCGGGGCCCCGCACGATGATGTGCGGGAGATTGGCCAGCGTCTCGACGTTGTTGACGACCGTGGGCTGTTGATACAGCCCGTTGATCGCGGGAAACGGCGGCTTGGCCCGGGGCAGACCGCGCTTGCCCTCGATCGATTCCAACAGCGCCGTTTCCTCGCCGCAGATGTACGCGCCGGCCCCGCGGTGGACCCAGACGTCGATGTCGACCCCGCTGCCGAACACGTTCTTGCCGATATAGCCCCTGGCCCGCGCCTCGGTGATCGCGCGCTCGAGGATCTGCGCGCCGAGCGCGAACTCTCCCCGAATATAGATGTAGGCGACCTTGGCGCCGATCGCATACGCCGCGATCAGCGTGCCTTCGAGGATCTGATGGGGATCGCGGTCGATGAGCTGGCGGTCCTTGAACGTGCCGGGCTCGCTCTCGTCGGCGTTCACGCAGAGATACTTCGGCCGCGACGGGTCCTTGGGGATGAAGCTCCACTTGGTCCCGGTCGGGAACCCCGCGCCGCCGCGCCCGCGCAGGCCGGACTTCTTGACGATCTCGATGACCTGCTCGGGTTTGTGCTCCTTGAGGACCTTGCGGATCGCCTGGTAGCCGCCCGCGCGCTCGTATGCCGCGAGGTCGCCAGTGTAGCCCGGCGTGTCCATGTTCTTGAGCAGGATCTTTTCGTATCGCGCCATCGGGTTACGCCATTTCCAGGGGTCTGATCAGAGCAATTGGGTATGGAGCCTGTTCAGGAAAGGTCAGATGCAAGGCGCGGCGAGAACCCGCACCGCGCCAAGGGCGCGGAACCTCGATCCTGGATTCCACTCGGGTCGCGCAGCAACCGGAGCGGAGCGTACTGAGTCGTACGTGAGCACCGGAAGCGCAGCCGCAACGCCGCTCTAGCGTGACGGACGAATGCTGCTTCCCGAGATGGCCTTTCATGGACAGGCGCCTAGCGGAATCAAAAACGGCCCCGTCGCCAGCGACGAGCGGCCGTCCCGCCTCAGATCGTCCAGAATCCGGTCGATCGTCTCGCGGGTGAGGCGCTCGTAATAGTCATCGTTGATCTGCATCATCGGCCCGGCGCCGCACGCGGCCAGGCACTCCACCGTCTTGAGCGTGAACAGCCGGTCGGGCGTCGTCTCGCCGACCGCGATGCCGAGCTTCTGCTCCAGATACTTGATCAAGCTGTCCGCCCCCACCAGCGCGCACGAGAGCGTCCGGCACACCTGGATGAGGTGCTTGCCCACCGGCTGGAGCGAGAACATCGTGTAGAACGTCGCGGTCTCGTAGACCTGGACCGGCGTCTGCTCCAGCAGGACGGCAATGTCGGCCATCGCCTCCTCGGTCACGTACCCGTGTTCCTCCTGCGCAATCCGCAGCGCCGCCAACATCGCGGAGCGCTTCGCGGGATAGCGGGGAAACAGGTCCCGGATGCGGGATTTCGAGGATTCAGAGAGCATCAGCGGTCGCACTCCCCCATCACGACGTCGTACGTCCCGAAGATCGTCACGATGTCGGCGATCAGGTATCCCCGCGCCATGTGATCGAACGCGCCCAGGTGCACGAACGAGGGCGAGCGGATCTTCAAGCGGTAGGGGTGGTTGCCGCCGTCGCTGTTGATGTAGAACCCCAGCTCGCCCTTCGGCGCCTCGGTGGCGCAATAGATCTCGCCCTTGGGCGGCTTGATTCCCTCGCAGGCCATTTTGAAATGGTGGATCAGGCTCTCCATGTCCACCATCACCCGGTCCTTCGAAGGATAGGTGATGCCCGGCACGTCGATCGAGATCGGCCCGTCGGGGAGCTTGTCCAGGCACTGGCTGACGATGCGGGCGCTCTGCCGGATCTCCTCGACGCGGATAAAGTAGCGGTCGTAGGTGTCGCCGTTCTTGCCGAGCGGGACCTCCCACTCGACGTCGGCGTACGCGGCGTACGGCTCGGCCTTGCGGACGTCGTAGTTGACGCCCGACCCCCGCAGCGTGGGGCCGGTCAGGCTGTACGAAACCGCGTCCTCGGCCGAGATCACCGCCACGTTCTTCGTGCGGGCGAGCCAGATCCGGTTGGTCTCGAGCAGCGTGTTGTACTCGGCGATCTTCTCGGGGAACGTCTTCAAGAACGCCCGCAGCGCCGCGATGATCTCGGGGGTGAGGTCGTTGCCCACGCCGCCGATCGTGTAGTAGCTGTAGGTCAGGCGCGCGCCGCAGAGCTTCTCGAAGAGTTCGATCAACACCTCGCGCTCGCGGAACGTGTAGAAGAAGACGGTCATCGCGCCGATGTCCAGCGCCTGCGTGCCCAGCCAGAACAGGTGGCCCGAAATGCGCTGCATCTCCGCGACGATCGTGCGGATGTATTCCGCGCGGGGCGGCACCGTCACGCCCAGAAGCTTCTCCACGGCGCGCACGTAGGCGAAGTTGTTGGTCATCGCGCACACGTAGTCCAGGCGGTCGGTCAGCGTCACGATCTGCTGGTAGGTCTTGCCCTCCGCGAGCTTTTCGGTCCCGCGGTGCAGGTAGCCGAGGTGCGGCGTGGCTTTCAGGATGCGCTCACCCTCCAGGTCGAGCACGATGCGCAGCACGCCGTGGGTGCTGGGGTGCTGCGGCCCCATGTTGAGCAGCAGCTCCTCCGTGCGCAGCACGGCGGCGTCGCTCTCGTTCGGGTCCGGCGCGGGGTGGATCATGCCGAACTCGTCGTGGGAGCCTCGGGCGGGCGTTGGGATGGGCGTCTCGCTCATGCGTCTAGGTTTCGCCGGTCGCGATCAACGATCAAGACGTCGGACCATCCGTGGTGGGAAGAAACTCGAACGTGGTCCGCCAGCCGCGTCCCTCCGTCGGATAATCCTTCCGCAACGGAAACCCGTCGAAGTCATCCGTCAGCATAATGCGACGGAGATCGGGGTGGTTGGTGAATTCGATACCCATCAGATCGTACACTTCGCGTTCCATGAAATTCGCGCCGGCCCACACGGGGGTGACCGAGTCGATGCGGCAATCCTCCTCGCTCACCCGCGCCTTGAGCCGCACGCGGTGGCGCCTGTCGATCGAGTAGAGGTGGTAGTTGACCTCGAACCGCTCCTCGGCGTCGGGGAAATCGACCGAGCTGACGTCGCTCAGGAAATCGAAGGACCACTCCGGATCGTCGCGCAGGGCGCGGCACACCTCGGCGAGGCGCGCCTTGGCGACCGTAATCGTCAGCTCGCCGAAGGCGTCCTTCACGCCGGTCACCGCGTCGGGACAGCGCGCCTGGAGGAACGACTCGAGGGGGTGCACGCGCTACGCCTTCACGAGGACCTTGCGCTGCATGATCTTCTCCTGCAGCTTCAGAATCCCGTCGAAGAGCGCCTCGGGCCGCGGGGGACACCCCGGGACGTAGATGTCGACCGGCACGATCTGATCGACGCCCTGCACCACCGAGTAGCTGTTGTAGATGTTGCCGGACGTCGCGCAGGACCCCATCGAAATAACGTACCGGGGTTCGGGCATCTGATCGTAGATCCGGCGGATGATCGGCGCCATCTTCCTGCAGACCGTCCCCGCCACGATCATCAGATCGGATTGCCGCGGCGAGGCGCGGAACACGCCCGCCCCGTATCGGTCGATGTCGTGCCGCGACGACACCGAGGTGATCATCTCGATCGCGCAGCACGCGAGGCCGAAGGTCATCGGCCACAGCGAGGATTTGCGCGCCCAGTTGATGACATGGTCGACCTTCGTCGTGACCAGCGTCGACTCAAAGCTTCCAGCCATCACTCCCACTCCAACGCTCCCTTCTTCCAGGCGTACACGTACCCGACGAGGAGAATGGCGATGAACAGGACCATCTCAACGAGCGCGTACAGGCCGATGGAGTGGAACACCACCGCCCAGGGATACAGAAACACGGCTTCGATGTCGAAGATGACGAACAGCATGGTGATCACGTAATACCGCATCGGAAAGGGAATCCGCGCGTCGGAGAACGGCTGGACACCGCTCTCGTAGGGCAGCAGCTTGTCGCGGTAGGGATGACTCGGTCGCAGGAGCGACCCGATGAGGAGCTGCCCGAACCCGAACGCCGCCGCGATGACGGAGAAGATCAGGATGGGAAGATACTGCTCTGGAACGTACGCTCCGGGCACGTGTCGCGCTCCACGGGGTTCGGGGATCCGAACCGCTGCCCCCACTCGGCGGCGCCGCGCGGGAGGCAGGGGGCACATCTTAATGGAGACGCGTTTTCCTTGTCAAGCGCCTTTCGCCGGATCGGGGCCGAACAGCGCCCGGGGCGAGGCGCGCAGCGACAGGCCGCGGAGGCGGGGCGCGTCGATGCCCTTGTGCTGGATGAGGACTTTGAAGATCCGCCCCATGCCGTGGGGGTCGAGCAGGCCGCGGACGCCCGCCAGCACCCGCTCGCGCCCGGTCTCGTCCGCCGCCTCGGCCAGGTGGGCCTCCGCCGCCTCCGCCGCCCCTAGGCCCAAGAGAAAGCTCGTCTGATCGGTCCAGCCGGTCACCTCCAGGCCGACCTCCCGCCCCACCGACGCAAGCGCGGTGAAGTCGACGTGGGTGGTGAGGTCCTGCCGGCCGATCCGGTCGTAGAACGCCTCGCTGGTCCGGTGGCGAGAATACGCGAGCAGCGTTCCGCGCCGGCGGTGGGGCGCGAACAACTCGTCTGCGGGATAGCCGTAATCGACGGTCAGCGCGAACCCCCGGCCGAGCGCCCGCCCGACGTCGCGCATCCAGTCGAGCGCGGCCAGGTTGATGTCCGCGCACTGCCCCTCGATCAACGTCGCGCCGACCCGCGCCAGGTACGCCTCCAACTCAGGGGTGGACGGCGAGCCGGTCGTCTCGACGAGCCCGTCGGCCGCCGTGTCCACGTAGATCTCCGCGAGGCGCCCATTGCGCTGGACGACCCGGTGGACGGGAAACGCGTCGACCAGCTCGTTGGACAGGATGCAGCCCTCGATCGGCGCGGCCGGGAGGGCGTCCGCCCACTGCACGGCGCCGGACGCCGCCCACGGATCGAGCAGGCGCCGCTGGCGCGCGACCATGGCCGGGCTTCGCTCGACGATCACGTAGGACAGCCGGCCGGCGGCCGCCGTCCCGCGACCCAGCGCCGACAAGACGTCGTAGGCCAATGCGCCCTTGCCCGCGCCCTGCTCCACGACCGTGAAGGCGCCGCCCACGCACGCGGCCATCTCGTCGAGCTGTCGCGCGATCATCTCGCCGAACAGGGGGTGGAGGTGGCTGCTGGTGTAGTAATCGCCCGTCGCGCCGATCCGGTCGGCATCGCGCATGTAGTAGCCGAGGCCGGGCGCGTACAGCGCGAGCTCCATGTACCGCGCGAACGTCATCGGCCCCCGACGGGCGATCTCGTCCCGGATCAGGGCGACCAGCTCGGGCTCGTGATCAGGCACGGTCGGTTGAAGCACATGACGCGCCGGCGATCACCGCCGGTCACCCGGGCCCAAGGCGAGGGAGATGAGAATCAAACAGGCGAAGAAGATGATGAACGCAAGCGGCAGCGCCCAGAACGTGAAGCTCAGCGTGATCGCGACGTAAAAACCGACGATCGCCACCAGAACCATGAGACACCCGCCCAGGTTCTTTTTCCACATGGCCGATGTGATCTACCCATCCGTTGGTTTGAAATACGCGGGCGCCCTGACCGCCGAGAAAGGGTCAGATGCAAGGCGCCGCAAGGAGGCCCACCGGAGCGTACTGTGTGGTACGTGAGGATGGGCCTCCGCAGCGGCAACGCCGCAGATGGCCCTTTATCGGCGGATCAGGGCACTACTGGCGGACTTTTTCGTCCTCTTCCTGCTTCGTCTTACACTCGATGCACAGCGTCGTGACGGGACGGGCCTTGAGCCGCTTGAACGAAATCTCGCCCCCGCACGATTCGCAGACCCCGAACGTGCCCTGGGTGATGCGGTCGAGCGCTTCGTCGATCTTCTTGAGCAGCTTTTGTTCGCGCTCCTTGAGCCGGAGCATGAAGTTCTGATCGGCCACGGCCGTGGCTTGATCGCCCAGGTCCGGCAGGTTCTCGCTCCCGATCATCAGCCCCTGACCGATCATCACCCCCGCTTCGGTGAGAAGGGTCTTCCGCTGCTGCTCCAGCTCGCGACGAATCTCCGCGAGATCTCGCTCTGTGGACGAAGCGGCCGGGGCCGCCTTCGCGGCCTTTTCCGGTGTGGCTTTGGCTTTCGTGTTCTTGGGCATCACCCACCCTCTCGACGGACCTGTAAAAAACGGTTGTTCATCCTAACAAACGTATTTCGACCAAGTCAACGCCGCCCGGCCGTCAGCGCGTTTCAAACCGGACGACCAGGGGCTTCTCGCGGGAGGTGCCGTCGAGCGTCACGCGGCGGGCCTTGGGCCGGAAGTTTGCGGGGGGCGCGAGGAGGCTGACCGTGTGCTCGCCGGCCGGCAGTTCGAGCACCTCGTCCGTGCGTCCCACGGCCTTCCCGTCCACCGTCACGACGCGTGTGACATTGCACCCCACGACCAGATACTGCGCGGCCGTCGTCACGCCGCGCGTCGCGGCCTCGGAGACCGCCGCGCCTCGCGCCGACCCCATGTCTTCCCCGTCTGTGTCATGCCGAGGGTGGCATGCTAGTCAAACACCCGCGTCATGTCAAGCCGCCGCGGGGTCCGCCCCGGTCACCGGTAGTTCGTGAACTGGAGCGGGATGCCGAAGTCCTTCTCCTTGAGGAAGGCGATCACCGTCTGCAGCTCGTCGCGGCTTTTGCTCGTGACGCGGAGCTGGTCGCCCTGGATCTGGGCCTGGACCTTGAACTTGCCGTCACGGATCGCCTTGGTGATGTCCTTGGCCTTGTCCGAGGCGATGCCCTGGGTGATCGCCACCCGCTGGCGGACCGTCCCGGCCAGCGCGTGCTCGATCTTGCCGTAATCCAGCGCCTTCAAGGACACGCCGCGCTTGACGAGCTTGGACTGCAGGATGTCGATCACGCCCTTGAGCTTCCCGTCGTCGTCCGACACGATCACCAGCGCCTTGTCCTCTTCCTCCAGGGTCACGCGGCTCTTGCTGCCCTTGAAATCGAACCGCTGCTGCAATTCCTTGACGGTCTGATCCAGCGCGTTCTTGACCTCCTGGATGTTGACCTCGGACACCACGTCGAACGAATGCTGGTCGGCCATGATCCGGTCTCCTTTCCCTCCCCACGCGCCGCCTACGGCCGATCGTCCGCGGCGAGCGCGTGCCCGTCCCCTTTCGCCTCCCGCGTCTCGCGCTCCGGCCCCTCGATCCGGTTGCCCCCCGCCAGCCGGGCCCGGCGCAGGGCGCCGAGCGCCGCGGCCACCAGCTCGTCGGCGGTCTCGGCGTCGGCGAAAAAGGCGACGACGCCGCCGCTCACCGTCAACCGCCCTCCCCGCTCGACATCCCGACCCGGGAAGAGCGTGTCGGCCACCAGCGCCCGGAGTTTTTCTCCGATGAACCGCGCGCCCTCCGCGGAGGTGTCCGCCAGCACCAGCGCGAACACCGAGGCCCCGAGCCGGCAGATCGGGTTCGTCGCCCGCGTGTGACGCCGCAGCAGGTCGGCCAGCTCGCGCAGCAGCCGTTCGGTCGTCGGAGGGCCGCCGCGCTCGGCGTCCGCCGGCAGCGCGTCCGCCTCGAAAACCAGCAGGGAGAACGGGCGATGCAGCCCCCACGCCCGCTCCACCGCTTCCGCCAGGCAGTGGCGAAGATACCGTTCGGTGTACAGGCGGGTGCCGTGGTCGATGAGGCCGGCCCGCTCCGGCAGGAGTCGCTCCAGCGTCCGGCACGCCGACACCGCCTCGTCCTGCAGCAACTCGCCCGACGCCGCCGCCTGCCGGGCCTGCTTCGCCAGCCGGACCCCGTCCATCTCGCCCACGGCGTCGGGCATCAGCGCGACGATCGGAATCGCCCGCGCCACGGGATGCTGGGCCAGGCGCCGGGCCGCGTCGAAGGCCGCCGTATTCAGGAGATCGAGGAGGATCAGATCGGGCTGGAGTTCGCCCACGCGCGCGACCGGATCCGGGGTGTCGGCCTCGATCACTCCCACGCCGTCCTGTCGGAGCGCCGACTGCACCGCCTCGACCGTCGCCCGATCGGCGGCGACGAGCACCGTCGCGGGCCGGCGGCGTCCGGCCCGCAGCACGCCCGCGCGGCGCAACACCGAGCGAAGGTCGTCCGGTGCGATCGGCGTCGCCGCCCACCCGACCGGTGCGAAGGCGCATGCGTGGAGGCCGTCGTCGGCCGTCCCCAGGAGGATGGGATGGACATCCGGAAGCGCCCGCAGCTCGCGCAAAGTCGACCACACGCCGGGCACGGACGACCCCACGTCGAGAATCACCGCGAACGGCCGGAGCGCGCGGACCTGGGCCGCCAGCAGGTCGCCCGGCTCGATGAGATGCGCCTCGTAGCCCGCCGACTCCAGGCTTCGGCCCAGGGCGAGTCGCGCGCCGGGGTCCGGCGCCGCGACGGCGATCCTCGGCGTTTTCCGCGCGTCCTGGGCGCGGGCCGCCGCGCTCGCGACCAGCGATTCCATGACCGACTGCATGACGCTCGCCGGCCGGGCCGGCAGCGCCGCCTCGGGGACCGTGCCCTGGGGCAAGAGCACCGTGAACCGGCTGCCCTCGCCAAGACGGCTCTCGACCGAGATCGTGCCGCCCTGCAGCTCCACCAACCGTTTGGTGATGGCCAGCCCCAACCCGGTGCCCGGTTGATCCCGCGTCGGGGACCCGTCGACCTGATGGAACTCGTTGAAGATGCGGTCGAGGTCCTCGGGCGCGATCCCGATGCCGGTGTCTTCGACCCGCACCTCGACCGCCGGCCCCGCGGCCCCTTCGACCGGGCGCACCCGCAGGCCGATCGTCCCGCCGGACGGCGTGAACTTGATCGCGTTGGACAGGAGGTTGAGCAGCACCTGCTTGACCCGGCCCTCGTCGGCCAGCACGATCGCGGGCGCGTCGGCCACCTCGACTCCCAGGTGGACGTGCTTCTTGACCAGCAGCGGGCGGATCGTGTGTTCGACCACCTCGATCAGCGGCCACAGATCGAACGAAGCCGGCCGCCAGTCGATCTTGCCCGCCTTGATCTTGGAGAGATCCAGGAGGTTGTTGATCATCTCCAGCAGATCGCGCCCGCTGCCCAGCATCGTGCGCAGGTACTTGTCCTGCTCCGGATTCAACTCGCCCGGGATGCGCTCGAGGAGCAGCTCGGCGAATCCGATCACGGAGGTCAGGGGGATCCGCAGTTCGTGGCTGACGTTGGAGAGGAATTCGGTTTTGAGCCGGTCGAGGTGCTGAAATTCCTCGACCATCGCGCAGGCCCGTTCGTAGAGGCCGGCGTTTTCCAGTGCGGTGCCGAGCTGGCTGCCGATCGAGGTCAGCAACTGCAGATCCTGGGCGGTGAAGGTCCTCGGGTAACGGCTCGCCACCGCGAGCGTCCCCAGCACGTGGCCTTTCGCGGTGACGGGCACGCACGCGGCCGCGCGAAACCCCTCCTGGAACAGCACCGCCTCGCCCGTTCCCGCGACGCCGTCGCTGACCAGCGGCGCGCCGCTCTGCGCGACGCGCCCCGACAGCCCCTCGCCGATCGCGCACACCGCCGAGGCCTCCACGAAGCGCGGCGGCACCCCGCGGTGGGCGCGGAGCACCAACCCCCGCTCCTCCGCGAGCCGGATGAACCCGCTCTCGAGGTTCAGCACCACCGGCACGCGGTCGAGCACGCTGGCCATGATCTCGTCGGGGTCGAGCGTGCGGTTCGCGGTCACGGCCACGGTGTGCAGCGCGGTGAGGGCCATCGTCCGGTCGGCGACCGTCTGTTCGAGCGTGCGGTACGACTCGGCCAGCCGGCCCGCCATCGCGTTGAAGGCGCCGGCCACCTGCGCGAGCTCCTCCTGGACGGGGATGGCGAGTCGATGGTCGAGATCCCCCTCGCCGAGGCGCCGCGCCCCCTCCTGCAGCGCCCGGATCGGACGCACCAGGCGGCGGGACACCACCGACGCGAGCGCGACGACCACGAGCACGCAGACGGCCAGCGCGCCATACACCGCGGCGGCGAGCGGGCCGACCGGAAGCGCCGGAACCCACGACCGAGAGAGGAGGACGACCAGACCCACGCCGAGGGCCAGCGGCAGCAGGCCCACGACCAGGAGGGCGGTCGCGATCGAGCTCCGTAGCCCGACCAGCGCCGCCACGCGCCGAGGAGTGTCATTCACGCGATTCGAACCCCATCACCGCGAGCACGAGCATCGCCACGCCGAACGTCCCCATCACGAGCAGATCCTGCATCACGCCGTACTGGTGATACCCGATCACGACCGAGCGCAGGGCGTCCACGCCGTAGGTCAGCGGGTTGACGGTCACCAGAAACGCCATCCAGCCCGGGAGGCCGCCGGTGGGGAACATCGCGCCCGAGAGAAAGAACATCGGGAGCGTCAGGAAATTCATGATCACCGTGAAGCCCTGCATCGACCGCATGCGCGCCGCGGCCGCGATCCCCATCGCGGTGAGCGAGAACGAGATGTACAGCAGCAGCGGCAGCAGCGCGAGCACCGCGCCCCACGACAGGCTGATGTGGAGGAACGGCGCGAAGGCCAGCATCAGGCACCCCTGGAGCATCGCCACGGTGCTCCCGCCCAGCGTCTTGCCCACCGCGACCGCCGACCGCGAAATGGGCGCCACCATCACTTCTTTCAAGAACCCGACCTCGCGGTCCCAGATGATCGAGATCGCCGAGAACACCGAGGTGAATAGGAGCGTCATCGCGATGATCCCGGGATAGATGTACGTCAGATAATCGGGCACGCCGGGCGCGAACTCGCGCGCGGAGGGTTCGATGTCGAACGCGCGGGGGATGCCCTGGCCGATGCCGGTGCCGAGCAGCAACAGGAACAGCGCCGGCTGAACGGTGGCGCCGATGATCCGCGGCTTGTCCCGCCAGAACTTCAGCACCTCCCGCAGCCAGATCGTGTAGATGCCGGCGAGGTCGTCGGCCCACCGGCTCGACACCACATCGTCGACCGCCGACGGAGGGATCGGCCGCGCGGGATTGGTGGGTCCCGTCATGGGGGTTTCCCCGGCGCCCCCGCCTCCCCCGCGGGGTCGCCTTCTTCGCGCAGCGTCCGCCCGGTCATGCGGAGGAAGACGTCCTCGAGCGTGGGGCGCGTGAGGTTGATGGTCAGGATGTCGAACGGCGCCCGGCGCACGAACGACGGGAGAAACTCCTCGCCGTTCTGCACCTCGAACACGAGTTCCCGGTCGCGGACGCGGGACGGCGTCAGCCCGCGCTCGGCCAGGTAGGCCGTCGCCCGATCCATCTGCAGGGTAGTCATCGCGATCCGGTCGCCGCCCGCCACCTTCTTCAACCCCGCCGGCGTGTCCAGCGCGATCAACTCGCCGTGATCCATGATCGCGATGCGCCGGCAGTGCTCGGCCTCCTCCATATAATGGGTGGTCAGAAAAATCGTGATCTGCTCCTCCGCCTGCAAGTGGTGGATGTAATCCCAGATGCAGCAGCGGGTCTGCGGGTCCAAGCCCAATGTCGGCTCGTCGAGAAACAGGACGCGCGGGTGGTGGATCAGCCCGCGGGCGATTTCCAGGCGCCGCTTCATCCCGCCCGAAAAGTTCTTCACGAGGTCGTCCTGCCGGGACACCAGCTCCACCATGTCGAGCATCCGATCGATCCGGTCGCGCGCGATGTCCTTCGGCACGCTGTACAGCCGCGCGTGGAATTCCAGGTTCTCCCGCGCCGTCAGCCGCTCGTCGAGGCTGGGGTCCTGAAACACCAGACCGATCGACTTGCGGACGTAGTGCGGCTGCCGGACGATGTCGTAGCCGTTGAGGATCGCGGTGCCCGACGTGGGGCGCACCAGGGTGCACAGCATCCCGATGGTCGTGGTCTTGCCCGCGCCGTTGGGCCCCAAAAAGCCGAAGATCTCGCCGCGCTCGACCGAGAAGGACACGTCGTTCACCGCCGTGACCGGTCCCTTCTTGGTCTGGAAGACGCGGCGGATGTGGCGGACGTCGATCATGGACCCGGGGCGCGGCCTACCGGAGGGCGGGCGTCTCGACGACCTCGATGCCCTCGGGGACCGTGAAGGCGAACAGCGACGCATCGAGCCGGGGGTTCACGATCAGGCGCGAGAACACGAACGACGAGACGTTCCCGTTCTTCGGATGGAGCGCCACGGCCGTCACCACCCGGCGCTGCGGGTCGACCCCGACCGTCACGTGGTCCAGGTCGGCCGTCGGTGTCCTCGGCGTCAGCCGCAGGCGATACGCCCCCTCCCGCGCGGGCGCGGCCGGATCCTCCCACGCTACCGTGAACCCCTCGTCGAGGCGGTCCAGCGTCATTAAGAGGTGGAGGGGGATCTGGTCGTCGGTGTTCGGCGACAGCGCGCTCACGATCACCTGCCGGTGCGCGGGGATGAAGTACTGGATGCGCCCCTCGTTGACGTAGATCCGCTGATCGCTCGGCTCGGTGTAGTCCCACCGCATCCTGCCTTTGGCCAGGTACACCCGCCCCTTCGACGCCAGCGTGGTCGAAAATCCGGGCACGGTGGTCGTCTGGGTGAAGTCGGCCGAGAGGTCCGACAACCCCCGGTACGTCTCGCGCACCCCCGCGACCACCTCGTCCGGCGTGGCGGGCGCGGCGGCCCCCAGGGCGGACCCGCTTAGTATCATCAGGACAAGGGCGATCCACGCTCCGCGGCGCATCATGCCTCCTCGCCCCCCGGAACCGCGCGACGGACGAGCACCTCGCGCGGCTTGCCGCCAGACGCCGGGCCCACGATCTGGTCCTCCTCCATCATCTCGATCATGCGCGCCGCGCGGGGGTAGCCGACCCGGAGGCGGCGCTGGATGAACGACGCGGACGCCTGGCCGGTGGTCGCGACGAGGTCGATCGCCTTTCCATAGAGGTCGTCGCGCTCGGGGTCCTCGCCACCGCGCATGCCGGTCGCGTCGGCTTCCTCCAGCGCCCACTCGTACGCCGCCTGCGCCTGGGACTTGATGAACCCGACCGTCGCGGCGATCTCGGTCTCCGAGACGTAGGCGCCGTGGATGCGCGTGATCCGGCCTGTGCCGGGCGCGAGGTAGAGCATGTCCCCGCGCCCCAACAATTGCTCCGCCCCATTCGCGTCGAGGATCGTCCGGGAATCGGTCTTGGACGAGACCTGGAACGAGATGCGGGCCGAGAAATTGGCCTTGATCACGCCGGTGAGCACGTCCACCGAGGGCCGCTGCGTCGCCAGGATGAGGTGAATGCCCGCCGCGCGCGCCATCTGCGCGAGCCGCATGATCGAATCCTCGACCTCGCGCGCCGCCACCAGCATCAGGTCGGCAAGCTCATCGATGACCACCACGATGTACGGCAGCGGCGCCCACGGCTGAGTCGCCGCCTCGTCGGCCCCGCCCCCCTTCTCCGCGGCGGGCGCCGTCGCCTTGGACGGCCCCCCCTGCTTGTTGTAGCCCTCGATGTTCCGCACGCCGGCCTCGGCCAGGAGCCGATACCGCCGTTGCATCTCGGCCACGACCTTCATCAGCGCCACGGCGGCGTCCTTCGGCTGGGTCACCACCGGCATCAGCAGGTGCGGGATCGCATCGTACGCCGACAGCTCGAGCATCTTGGGGTCGATCATGAGCATCCGGACGTCGCGGGGGCTGGCCGAGCACAGCAGGCTCAGGATCATCGTGTTGAGCGCCACGCTCTTGCCCGAGCCGGTCGCGCCGGCGACGAGCAGGTGCGGCATCGCGGCGAGGTCGGCGACCGCCGGCCGGCCGAAGATGTCCTTGCCCAGCGCGAGCGGCAGCTTGGACGGCCCGTCCAGGAACTCGGGCGTCGAGAGGATCTCCTTGAGCGCCACGGTCTCGCGGACCTGGTTGGGAATCTCGATCCCGATTGCGGATTTACCGAGCAGGGGGGAGACGATCCGGACGCTTGGCGCCTTCATCGCCAAGGCGAGGTCGTCGGCCAGATTGAACACCTTGCTCACCTTGAGCCCCGGCACCAGCTCGACCTCGAACATCGTGATGACCGGCCCGGGATGGACCTCGGTGACGGTCCCGTCCACGTCGAAATCGAACAGCTTCTTCTCCAGCAGCCGCGAGTTCATCACCAGTTCGTCCTTGCCCACCTTCTTCGCCGGGGCGACGGGATCGGCCAGCAGGGACAGCGGGGGAAGCTGGTAGGAGCCGCTGCCCCGCATGAACGCGAGCGCCTGCTGGCGCTCGCGCGCGACGGCGGGTTCGGGCGCGTCGACGATGCGCGGCGGCGCCGACGGCGTCTCGGCTCGGCGCGGCGCCGGGGCCGCCTGCTTGCGGCGCGTGCGCTCGCGGCGGACGACGAACAGGCTGGCGAGACGCTCGCGCAGGCCGGATGCCCGGTCGACGACCCGCGAGACCGCGTCGCGCAGGGAAAACGGGGTGAGCACCAGCACCGCGAGCACCGCCGTGGCGACGACGACGATCAACGTGCCCCACCACGCGAACGCATCGAGCAGCATGCGCGCCGCGGCGTCGCCCGCCGCGCCGCCGCCGTAGATCTCCCCGGCGGGCAAATAGAGCGCGGCGAGGGTCGCGACCGAACCGATCAGCAGCCCGGCGCCCGCCGCCTCGCCCCAGATCCACAGCGACCGTTTCCTAACGAGGCCGTTCCACGCGGCGGCCGCCGCGAACGCGGGCACGAGGTAGGCCGCCGCGCCGATCATCTGAAACAGCGCTTCCGCAAGATTGGCGCCGACACGCCCGGCGAGGTTCTGCACGGGGGAACGTGAGGACGAAAAGAGCGACGGGTCACCCGAGGTGTGCGAGAGGAGGCTGACGGCGAGTAACAGCGACGCCATCCCCGCGGTCACACCCAAGATCTCCTGCACCCGCTCCCGAGACATTCCGGAGATCGGCATGAGAGTCGCAGTATAGCAAAGGGACGAGGAGCTTTTCAATGAAGCGAACGGAAGCGCCGCGGATCAGGTTCTCGAACCGCTTGAGCGCGTCAGTTCAGTGAGCGGAGATAGGCGGCCAACGCGTCGCGTTCCTCGGCCGTTCCCCGGAACGGCGGCATGATGGTCATTTGGCCCCCCCGCGATCCGATCCGCTGAAGATCCCCGGGGCGTCGGGGCCGGAAACCTCCAGGTATCCGATGGCGCCCTTGTCGAAGGCGCGGAAGATCGAGTGATCCACGAGCAGGTAGCGCCCCGGAACGTCCACGCGGAACTCGACGATGGCGGCACCGCCCGCGGGGATCAACGTGCTCTGCACGTTCTGCTCGATCGGGCTGCCGACCGCGCCCTCGGGGTACACCGCGTCGAAGACCTCGCCGATCACGTGAAAGGAGGACACCAGGTTGGGACCGCCGTTGCCGACGTATAGCCGCACGCGCTCGCCGACCTTGGCCTTAAGCGCGCGGTCGCCCGAGAGCGAGCCGACGCGGCCGTTCAGCACGACGTAGTTGGGCCGCTCGTTGCGGGCGTCCTCCAGGCTCAAGGCCTGAAGCCCTTTTTCGCCGAACCGGCCGTTCGTGTAAAACTCGCTCTGCAGGACGTAGAATTCCCGATCGACCTTGGGCAATCCCCCTTTCGGCTCGACCAGAATCAGGCCGTACATCCCGTTGGCCACGTGGGTCGGGACGTGCGGCGTCGCGCAATGGTACACGTAGAGGCCGGGGTTCAACGCCTTCCAGCGGAACGACTTCGTGTCGCCCGGCGCGACCTGGGTCAGCACGGCGCCTCCGCCCGGCCCGTTCACCGCGTGGAGATCGATCGAGTGAGGCAGCGCGCTGTGCTCGCTGTTCTTGAGGTGGATGGTCACGTCGTCCCCGACCCGCACCCGGATGAACGGTCCGGGGACCGTGTCGCCGAAGGTCCAGAATTCGTACTCCACGCCGTCGGCGAGCGCGCCCTTCCGCTCGGTGGTTTCCAAGTGCACGGACACCGCGGCGGGCGCCGTGCGCGTGATCGGCGGGGGAACCTCGGGCGGCGCGGTGACGCGCAACGCCTGGGGTTCCGCGGCCGAGGCGGCGCCTGCGACCAGCACCAAAATGGCGGATAGTCCGTAGCGGCAGTGCATGGCGACCTCCTTGGGTTGTGATTGGTGCGTCAACGCGCGGGCCCTGGGCCGACGCTCTTTTTCAGGCTGAGCATGTACGCCGTCAGTTCGCTCATCTCCGGGTCGCCGACCCGGACCGGGGGCATGATCGATCCGGGGACGACGCCTTGGGGATCCTTGAAGTGCGCGATCAGCCAGTCCCGGTCGCGCCGGTCTCCGACGTACGACAGATCGGGACCCACCATCGCGCCCGTTCCGTGAATCTGATGGCATCCCGCGCAGGCCAGCTTGTCGTAGAGGGCTCTGCCCCGCAAGACCGTGGGATCGGTCAGCGCGATGGCCGCGGTCTCCCGGAGGGACTGGCCGAGCAGGACAAAGACGAAGACCAGGAAGAGGACACCGGCCGCGATCGCGACGGGCCGCCGGGCGGGCGAGCGTTCCCGGCTCCGCCCCAGAAAGGGCGCCGCGAACAGGAGGCCGAAAAACAGCGCCGGCAGCACGAACGTCAAGACCGGCTCCCAAGCCCCCTTCGAGTATTTCAGCAATTGGTAATAGAAGAGAAAATACCATTCCGGCACCGGACGAAAGCTCGCGTCGGCCGGATTCGCCCGGTCGGCCAGATGGGCCGGGACCAGGATCGCCACGAGCGCCAGCGCGAGAAAGGCGACACCCATCGCCACCGCGTCCATGGCAATCTGTTTCGGATAGAAGGGCTCGCTCCGCGCTTTGGCCCGGGCCTGGTCCCACGGCCCGGCCGGGCCGACGCGGCGGAGGATGAAGAGGTGCAGGGCGACGAACACGGCGATCATCCAGGGCAGGAAAATGACGTGGATCGCGAAGAACCGGCCGAGCGTCATGGCGCCGAGTTCGTCGCCCCCGCGCAGGATCCGGGCCAGGGCGCCGCCGATCCATGGCACGGTGCCGACCAAGTTGATGCCCACCTGGGTCGCCCAGTACGCTTTCTGGTCCCACGGCAGCAGATAGCCGGTGAATCCGAACGCCAGCGTGAGGACGAGCAGCAACGCGCCGACGATCCACATCGGCTCGCGCGGCGGTTTGTACGCGCCGTACAGATACACCTGCAGCAGGTGAAGACCGACCGCGATCATCATCGCGCTCGATCCCCAGTGGTGCAAGCCGCGGATGAACGAGCCGAACGGTGCGCCCTGAATGAACAGCACACTCTCGTAGGCGTGGTCGGGCGTGGGCGCGTAATAGATCGCGAGAAAGCTTCCGGTCACCGCCTGGAGGAAGAGAAAGAACAGCGTCAAGCTGCCGAAGATATAGATCCAGCTCGCGCCCCCGGGGATCGGTTCGTCCAGGAGATGATGCAGGAGCGGGGACAACTTCAGCCGGTTGGAGAGCCAGGCGTAGACCGCTCCCATCCGATCAGAGCTCCTCTTTGCGGGGCGTGCCCACTTTGAATTCCTTGTAGAGCACGAAGAGCCGGTCTTGCTCGACCTTGACGGGCAGGGTGTCCAAAGGCCGCGGGGCGGGTCCGCCGAGCACTTGGCCGGACAAATCGAAGACGCTGTTGTGGCAGGGGCAGAGGAACCGCCCGTCATCGCCCCACTGGAACCCACACCCCAGGTGCGGGCAGATCGGAGAAAAGACGACGATCTCGCCGCCCGGTTTTTTGAAAGCCCACACCGAACGGACCGAATCGCTCTTCATCCACCCGCTGACCACCGAGCGGACGATTTCAAATTTCTTGGGCCGATCGACGTCGAGAAGTTGGAGGGGGCCGAGCTCCGACCAGGGCTCCGTTCGTTTTCTCAACGTCGGCAGAATCGTGTAGCCAGCCAGCGGGACGGCTAGCGCCAAGCCGATCAGTCCCGCGATGCCAAAGATGATCCGTGTGAGGAAGTCCCGTCGTGCGAACATGCCGTGTTCCCGAAGCCTCCGCGGATGAGCATCCCGAACCTAGCAGGCTGCTGAAAAAGTCCATCCGCTGCGTTCTCGGTCGTCGGAAATCCTCACGTACGACCCAGTACGCTCCGGTTTCCTCCTCCCTGCGGCCTTGCAGCTGGAGCTTTTTGAGCAGCCTGCTAGCTTTACCGAGTTTTTCAGCACCCTGCTAGGTATGCGCTCGGTATCGTACCCGGACGTCCTCTGTTTTCGCAAGGGCGTTGCAGGATTCGCCCGTCGCGGGTCGTCGACCGGCGTCGGCCGGTTTGGCCCGCAGGGGATATCCCGCCCTTGATTTCTCATCCTCACGCTGCGCTATAATGCGCCGACGTGGCGGTTCGTCATCGGTCGCCCCACCTTTTTCGAAAAGGAGACGGTCTATGTTGCAGGGCCTGCGCGGTTGTGCGGCGGTCTGGGTCGGTCTCATCGGCGTTTTGGTCGGTCAGTGGCCCTCGGCGGCCGAGGCCCGCGATAATTTCCCCATCGTGTCGTACGACGCGTTCGAATTCGGGTTTAAAGGGGCGGCCCGGCTTGACGCGGGGCTGGTCCTGTTCCAGATCGTCAACACCGGCAAGGAGTCCCACCAGATTCAGATCGTCCGGCTCGAAGAGGGGCGCACCGCCGCGGACTTTGCCGCGGCGATCAAGACCGACCCCACCCACATCCCGTCGTGGGGTCGGCTCATGGGCGGACCAAATGGGGTGACGTCGGGTTCCCGCGCCGCCACGCTCCAGGCGCTGACGCCGGGTGAGTACGTGCTCGTGTGCTGGCTGCCGGATCCCAGCGGCGCGCCGCACCTGACGCTCGGGATGACGAAATCGGTCACCATCACAGGCTCGACGAAACCGGCGCCGGAGATCGCGCCAGACATCACGATCACACTGACCGATTTTGCCTACGAGCTGTCCCAGCCGATCACGGCCGGCAAACACACGATTCGGGTCGTCAATCAGGGCCAGCAGGTTCACGAAGCGCTGGTGGTGCAGCTTCCGCCGGGGGGCTCGGCGAAGGCGTTCGGCGAGGCGCTCACGCCGGGCAAGCCCTCCTCCCGATCGCCGCCCGGCAGACCGATCGGCGGCGTCGTCGGGTTGGCTCCAGGCGAACACGCCCTCTTTGAAATGACGTTTACCCCAGGTCGTTACGGTCTCCTCTGTCTCTTCCCCGACTACGCGAGCGGCCGACCCCATTTCGACAAGGGAATGGTCCACGAATTGGCGGTGAAGTAGGCGGAGAGATTAGGCGGCGCGGGGACGGCGTGTCAAAGCGTGTGGGGCGGCGGAGCGGACGCGCTTCGCGAGGGCACGTGCGCGTCGATCCAGCGTTTCAGCAGGAGGGGCGTGTCTGATTCGTGGTACAGGAATCGGATGCCGATCCCGCCGTGGTTGCGCATCACCACCTTGCCGTCGATGACGACGTGCGGCTTTCCGGGGTCGAGCAAAAAGGAAAGATTCAGCGTGGCGCCCACCGGGTACGGAAACGGGATCTCGACGAGGCAGCCCGACACACTGATGTTATGGAGCGTCCCGTTATACGATCGCATCCACGACGGCATTGAAGGTTGGGCTCGGACGCATGGCTTTGGTCGTCTTGTCCTGATTGGGATGATAATAGCCGCCGAGATCAACGGGTTTTCCTTGAGCGGCGGTCAGCTCTGCAATAATCTTGGCCTCATTCTGTTCGAGCTGTTGCGCGACGTTGGCAAAACGCGCCTGAAGGTTCTTGTCTTCCGTCTGCTCCGCCAAGGCTTGCGCCCAATACAACGCGAGATAAAAATGGCTCCCGCGATTATCCAACTCGCCCACTTTGCGGGCCGGCGACTTGTTGTTCTCCAGTAACTTGGCGGTTGCCCGGTCAAGGGTCTCTGCCAACAGTTTCGCTTTGGCGTTATTCGACGTTTTGCCCAAATGTTCCAATGAAGCGGCCAGCGCCAGGAATTCGCCGAGCGAATCCCACCGTAAGTACCCTTCTTCCTGAAGCTGCTGGACATGTTTGGGCGCCGAGCCGCCGGCCCCGGTCTCAAACAGGCCACCGCCATTCATCAGGGGGACGATCGAGAGCATTTTTGCGCTGGTCCCAATTTCAAGAATCGGGAACAGGTCCGTGAGGTAGTCTCGCAACACGTTCCCCGTCACGGAAATGGTGTCTTTCCCCTCTTTCAGTCGTTCCAGCGAGAACCGCGTCGCCTCGGCCGGAGACATAGTTCGGATGTCCAGACCTTTGGTATCGTGATTCGGCAGATAGCGATTGACCTTCTTGATCAGCTCCGCGTCGTGTGCCCGGTTCTTGTCCAACCAGAACACCGCGGGGGATCCGGTGGCCCGTGCGCGATTGACGGCCAACTTGACCCAATCTTGGATCGCCGCGTCCTTGACCTGGCACATCCGCCAGATATCCCCGTCTTCCACCGCGTGTTCCAGCAATGCCTGCCCTGACGCGGTGACCACGCGAATTGTGCCGTTGCCCGGGGATTTAAAGGTCTTGTCGTGCGATCCGTATTCCTCCGCCGCTTGCGCCATCAGACCCACGTTGGGAACGCTCCCCATGGTTCTCGGATCAAAGGCGCCATGTTTTTTACAGAACTCGATGACTTCGTGATACACGCCCGCGTAACTGCTGTCAGGGATGACCGCCTTGGTATCATGCAGCTTGCCGTCAGGACCCCACATTTTCCCTGAGTCACGAATGACCGGCGGCATGGAGGCATCAATAATGATGTCACTGGGGACATGCAAATTCGTGATGCCTTTATCGGAGTTCACCATCGCCAGTGCCGGCCGCTTCTGATAACACGCTTTAATATCCGCTTCGATGGCGGCCCGCTGATCGTCCGGCAAGGTCTTGATCTTGGCGTAGAGGTCGCCCAGGCCGTTGTCGGGATCCACGCCTAGCTTTTGGAGCACGGCCCCGTGTTTGTCAAACACCTCTTTGAAAAAGACCGACACCGCATGACCAAAAATCTTGGGATCCGAGACCTTCATCATGGTGGCTTTCAAATGGATCGAGAACAACACGCCCTGCTTTTTTGCGTCTTCGATCTGCGCCTCGAGGAATTCGCGCAAGGCGCGGCGGCTCATGAAGGTGGCATCGATGACTTCGCCGACCTTCAGAGGGGTCTTGGTTTTCAGCACCGTGGTCTTGCCGTCTTGACCGACGAACTCGATGCGCGCGTCGGTGGCCTCGGTGAGCGTGACCGATTTCTCGTTGGACCGGAAATCGCCCCGAGTCATGTTCGCGACGTGCGTCTTGGAGTCAGCGGTCCATGCCCCCATCTTGTGCGGGTGCTTTCTGGCGTATTGTTTGACCGAGAGCGGCGCCCGGCGGTCTGAGTTGCCTTCTCGCAACACCGGGTTGACGGCGCTGCCCTTGATCTTGTCGTAGCGCGCCTTGATCTCCTTCTCGGCGTCGGTTTTCGGATCCTCGGGATAGTCGGGGATCTTATAGCCCTGAGTCTGCAATTCCTTGATGGCCGCGTTCATCTGGGGGAGTGACGCACTGACATTGGGCAGTTTGATGATATTGGCCTCCGGTGTCTTGGCGAGCTCCCCCAATTCGGCCAGATCATCCGATTGTTTCTGACTTGCCGTGAGATGTCCGGGAAAGTTGGCGATAATTCTGCCGGCAAGCGAGATGTCGCGTTTTTCAACGGCAACGCCGGCTGCCTTGGTAAATGCGCTGACGATCGGGAGAAACGAATACGTTGCCAGTGCCGGGGCCTCATCAACCTCGGTATAAATGATCTTTGATTTTTGTGTGGTCATAGTTTTTCCTCACGTAAAGTTTTGGGGGCTCCAGAAAAAGATCAGAGGGTATCTAGTAATGGATTTATCGCATGCTTGTCAAGAGAGTTCGTCCCAAAACCAAGAAGATCAAACACATTTGTATTGCAAACCCTGACCCCGGGCCTTCGTGTGTCGCACGGTGCGTCCTCAGCCGTGCCAGTCGGCGATGAACAGTGTGTGAGTGCCGCGCTTCGCGTGCGGGTACGCCTTGGCGCCGACCGCCGTCGCGCGGAAACCGGCCTGGGTGAGTCGGTTCAAGAACGCGCGGTCCGTGGAGTTTGTTCTGGCAACCTACCGCGCGTACTCCGGCTCGTTGCCCGCCTTCCACTTGATGTTGCACCCCATGCTGGGCTTCTGCTTGGTCGGGATCGCTCGCCCCGCGAGCGCCGCGTCCGCGGCGGCGCGCAGGTCCTTGCCCGTCACGGGGACGCCGTTGCCGGGGCGGCTGTCGTCGAACTGGCCGCGGTAGACGAGCGCGCGGGAGCGATCGAAGAGGAACAAGTCGGGCGTGCACGCCGCGCGGTAGGCCTTCGCCACCGCCTGGGTTTCATCGTAGAGGTAGGGGAAGACGTAGCCCGCGGCTTTCACTTCATCGACCATCTTCTGCGGGCCGTCCTCGGGGTACTCGCCCGCGTCGTTGCTGTTGATCCCGACGATGGCCAAGCCCTTGGCCTGATACTCACGCGCGAACGCGGCCAGGCCTCGGCGGATGTGCTGCACGTATGGGCAGTGGTTGCAGATGAACGCCACGAGCAGCGCGGACGCCCGTTGGAAATCATCGCGGGACACCGTGAGGCCCTCGGGGTCCGGCAGGCGGAAGTCGGGCGCGGGGGTCCCAAGGGGAAGCATCGTCGAAGCGGTCAACATGAGCGTCCTTTCGTGGGGTGCGAGCTGACGAGGCGCGCCGGGTCTTCGGCGCGTGGAGAGATTAGGCGGCGCGGGGACGGCGTGTCAAGCCGCGTGGGGCGGCGGAACGGACGCCCGTCGCGCCGGCGCGTGCGCGTCGACCCAGCGCTTGAGCGTCAGCGGCGTCTCCGGGTCCCGGTACAGGAATCGGATGCCGATCCCCCCGTGGTTGCGCATGACGACCTTGCCGTCGGTGATCATGAGCGGGGTTCCGGATTCGAGCAGGAAGGACAGATTCAGCGTCGTGCCCACCGGGTACGGAAACGGGATCTCGATGAAGCAGCCCGACACGCTGATGTTATGGAGCGTCCCGATCCGGTCGTGATCCTCCCAGCGAACCGTGACCGGATGCCGGAGGGTCACCCTCACCCCCCATCGCTGATCCCGCGCGGCCAGTGATCCGGACTCCATTGCGCAACGCCTCCCGTGGGCAATCTTAGCACCAACGAGCATTTCGGCCAGGTTCTCCCTTAACGGACCTCGAAGACGAGGTGAGGTTCACGGAGCTTCTTGAGCGCGGAATTGGACCTGATCATCCGCTTGATGCTCTGGAACGGCACGATGTAGTCCGGCTTGTCGGTAGAGTCCGCGTCGGAGAAAAAGAGGTAGCCCGAATGGACTTCTTTCAGGATCAGGGGCCTGTCGACATCGCGGATCGACACTTCCTTGCCAAGGTAGGTGACAAGAAAGCCGGCCAATCCATCCTCGCCTGGCGTTTCCTCGCCGAAACTCTTCCCGTTGAGGAGCACCACCCCTGCCAGGAAGACGATCACCATCCCAACAAGCATCTTCGGGATCACTCCGCTTTTCATCATTATCTCCTTTTGCGCGATGCAGTGAACTCGAACTGCAACATTTCGTCGATATCGGTCCCGAGCCTTTCGCAATCGGCTACGGGCCTTCCTCTGCGTTTCCCCTAGCAATGCAGCGTTTGAGAATTGGCTGAGACACGCTGTATTCTTGGAGCACACCCGCAGGGGGCATCACGCGACCGACCCCATCCCAAGAAGAAGCGATTCTATGCGAACGCTATTGTTACGCCCCGGTGATGTCGGATGCAACGTCGCAACATTTTCAGGACCCTATTCGTTCCGAAAGGAGAACCTATGAAGGTCGGAATCCTTGGATCGGGTGATGTGGCGAAGACGTTAGGGAACGGCTTTCTTCAGCATGGCCATGACGTCATGCTCGGCACGCGCGAGGCAGCCAAGCTGGCGGACTGGACCAAGCAGAATCCCAAGGGCCGTGTTGGAAGTTTTGCGGAGACAGCCAAGTTCGGGGAGTTGGTGGTTCTGGCGGTCAAGGGCAGCGTCGCCGCGGACGCGCTGCGCGCCGCCGGCGTCGCCACTCTCACCGGAAAGCCCGTTATCGACGCGACGAATCCCCTTGCCGCCGAACCGCCCGTCAACGGCGTGTTGAAATTCTTCACCACGCTCGACGAGTCCCTCATGGAGCGCCTGCAGCGGGAGTTTGCCGCCATACGCTTCGTCAAAGCCTTCAATTCCGTCGGCAATGCACGTATGGTCAACCCGCAGTTCAAGGGCGGCAAGCCGACCATGTTCATTTGCGGGAACGACGAGGCGGCGAAGAAAACGGTGCGCGGAATTCTCGATCAGTTCGGCTGGGAAACAGTCGACATGGGCAAAGCCGAAGCAGCCCGCGCGATCGAGCCGCTGTGCATGCTCTGGTGCATCCCGGGCTTCCTCCGCAACGAGTGGACGCATGCGTTCAAGCTACTGACGTAGGCATGCGGAACAGCTCAGCCGCGGTACCCCACATCCTTGGAGAACCGATGAGGGACGTTGTTAATTAATTAACTAAATACTTAACAACTTAAGAACGTCCCCCTTCCGCCCTACGTAACGCACGAGAAGAGACATCAACCAAATAAAAACACTGGTACCACCAACGAGAAATAGGACGACAACCCAGGTGTCTGGTATCTTCGTTGAGCGTCCTCAGTTTTATCGCCCATCCTTCAGCCGTTGTGGGGAAGGTCAGCGTAACTCTCAACCCTCCTCATTTCCCTTTCTTTTGACCACACTAGATCAGGCATTGGAACGCTGTGTCCAGTAAATATGCCTTGTCTATCCACTCCTTCATTATACTGTGGTGGGTGGGTTCTAAAACCACGGTTCCAGCACACGAGTGCTGTTTCCTTCGGTCGGCAGCTCTGATTCGATCATAAATGTAACCGACCTGTCTTTAAGACAGCTCAGCCCTAAGAACTCGAAGCCGCCATGCCACCCATATTGCTCCGAAGATCGCCAGAGCAGACAATGCCGCACGAATCGCATCCCTTAGAGACCACTCGCTTGTCACCCATGTAAATATCAGTTGTTGTCCCTGGGTTAGTCGAACGAATAGCCATACCGATGCAACTACGGGTAAGACTACAAGGGTGCCAATCGCCGGCACTAGTCCTTTCGGACCCGCAAATAGAGGCGGCCACGGGTATCCGGTAAGAACCTCGGCATCTTTCTTCACGTCGTGCGAACCGCGCCAGAGCACCTTAATGTGTTCGATCAAAAGCCAGAGATATATCTGAAAGGCTATCAGGATAATGGGTGCAGCAAATCCTGTAATTTCGCCTTCGAGAGTTAAACCAAAGAGAGAGAGTTTCACTGGGGTTTCAACGTTGCGACCTCGAATGTATTGACTGGCATCCTGAATTGTCATGTCCTTGATCTCTAGCCACACATCTTGAAGAACCGCTGAAGACTGATTCCGAACATGGGCCAGAACGAAATCAGAGTCAATCCTGGGTTTTTCCGAGCGTTCGGGAACACGGTTAAGTAGCCCGTACTGTGTGCTTAGGCGCGCGTTGCGCAACAACAAATATTCCGGAACACCGGGGACATTCAACTGGTGCAGTTGACCTGACTGATCCCGAAGGTTGAGAGAGGAAGTGACCAATTCTCCTCGTGGCCCTACACCTGAGCCTGCAAGTGAGCACGGCCTGCATTCCAACGGAAGGGCCTGGCGTAGGGCAGAAAGCAGAGCATCTGGGTCTGCCGCGTTCGACGGCCGGTCGAGACGTCGTAATAGATCCGTAATTTCCGAAAGGTGAGGATTCTCTCTTACATTGATTGTGGAGCGAGGGATATCGTAGACATTGTTCAGCCACTGGTTGAAGGATTCAAGGTCAAGACGCTTTCCCGAGTCCGAGATCGCCGCAAGTCCTGACTCAAATTTTTGGCGTGTCGCGCGTAAGTGTCGAATAACGAATTCGTTATGTCCTCTAATGATTTGTTCATAATAGCGGGGGTCTACTCCGATTCTCGGCAAAACTTCTACTAAACGGTCACCAATGGCATACCGGTCCGAAGTACGTGGTGAGGCAGCTAACACCATGATCCCGGCGCAGACCAGAATCTCGGCATACCAGAGACGCCGAAGGCTGTCGAGAGTACCCCGAATCATCGACACCCCTCTTTGGGGGTGGCGTGAAGTTTCCTCGGGCACGGGGTAGGTCCCTGCCTATGGGAATCAGTCCTGTTCGACCGGCTCATCCTGAACGGACCAGAAACGAGAAGACTTCAGGAGCTACGTACCACACTGTTTTCTTTCCTGCCATTATGGATAAGAGGGAAGTTCAGATCCTTTTGTTTTTGGCCCTTGGGAATCAGCAAAAAAAAGTCGCAAGAAATCACAGGCTGTTTCCGCCAGTACGCCCGGAGGTCTTTGGACCCACCTCCGGGGTCACTTCCTTTGTGAACGAATGGCCTCGGCAAGGAGGATCTCGCCGACTGTCCGCACTACTGGCTGCTATCGATCACGATCCGTGTTACGTCTCGAACGAAGACGCGTTCCGGCAGAAAAGGGAGACACCGGACCTGCTCAGTGCGTGAAATACGACGTGCGTGAAAAAGATTGGTGCCGAAGGGGGGAGTTGAACCCCCACGCGGTTGCCCGCAGCGGATTTTGAGTCCGCCGTGTCTGCCATTCCACCACTTCGGCTTCCCTGATCCGACGATAAGGGGCCATCTGCTGCGTTGCTGCTGCGGACGCCCCTCCTCACGTACACTTGAGTACGCTCCGGGGGGTCGTCCTTGCGGCGCCTTGCATCTGGCCCCTTCTCGTTGGCCAGGTTGTCAGGCGACCGCAAGATAATCGGGATCACACGAGAGGAATCAGGCGATGATTTCGGTCCCGATGCCTTCCTTCGTGAAGATTTCCAACAATAAGGCATGCGGCACGCGGCCGTCAATGATGTGCGCCTTCGCCACGCCGCCCTCCACCGCGGTCAGGCAGGCCTGGACCTTGGGCAGCATCCCGGACGTGATCGTGCCGCTCTTGATCAGGCGCTGGATGTCCTTGCGTGCGAGCGTGGGGACGAGCGAGCCCTTGGCGTCCAGGATGCCCGCCACGTCGGTGAGCACCACGAGCTTTTCGGCTTTCACCGCGCGCGCGACCGCGCCCGCCACCAGATCGGCGTTGATGTTGTAGGTGGCGCCGTCGCGGTCGACGCCGATCGGCGCGATCACCGGGATGTAGCGGTTCGAGGTCAGATCGACCAGCATCTGCGGGTCGATCGCCTCCACGTCGCCCACTTGGCCCAGATCCACGCGCTTGCCCCCCGAGGCCTTGACCCGCTTCGCGGTGATCAGGCGGCCGTCCTTGCCGCTCACCCCCACCGCGCGGCCACCGTGGCGGGAAATCAGCTCGACGATCTCCTTGTTGATCACGCCGCCCAGCACCATCTCGACGATTTCCATCGTCTCGCGGTCGGTCACCCGCACGCCGTCGACGAAACGGGGCTCCTTGCCCAAGCGCTTCATCATGTCCGAGATCTGCGGCCCGCCGCCGTGGACGATGACGGGGTTGAGCCCGATGTACTTCATCAGGACGACGTCCTCGGCGAACCCCGCCTTGAGCGCGTCGTCCACCTGGGCCTTGCCGCCGTACTTGATGACGAGGGTCTTGCCCGCGAACGCGCGGATATACGGCAGCGCCTCCACCAGGACGTTGGCTTTTTCGATCAATTTATTCATGGCATCACAAGATGTACCGACTGAGATCCTCGTCCTTGATCACATCGGCCAGGTGTTGTTTGACGTAGGCTGCGTCGATGACCACCTTCTTCTCCTTCAACTCGGGCGCCTCGAACGACACGGCGTCCAACAGCCGCTCCATCACGGTGAAGAGCCGTCGGGCGCCGATGTTCTCGGTCCGGTCGTTCGCCAGCACCGCGATCGCCGCGATCTCCTCGACCGCGTCGGGCCTGAACGCGAGGTCCACGCCCTCGGTCGCGAGCATCGCGACGTACTGGCGGATCAAGGCGTTTTTCGGCTCGGTCAGGATCCGGACGAAGTCCTCCTTGGTCAGCGGTTCGAGCTCCACGCGCAGGGGGAACCGCCCCTGCAACTCGGGGATCAGGTCGGAGGGCTTGCTGATGTGGAACGCCCCCGCCGCGATGAACAGGATGTGGTCGGTCTTCACCGGGCCGTGCTTGGTGTTCACGGTCGAGCCCTCGACGATCGGCAACAGATCGCGCTGCACCCCCTCGCGTGACACGTCGGGCCCGAATCCCCGCTCGCGCCCCGCGATCTTGTCGATCTCGTCCAGAAAGACGATGCCGTCCTGCTCGGCGCGGCGCGTGGCCTCGCGGACCACCTCGTCCATGTCGATGAGCTTCTGCGCCTCCTCCTGCTCCAGGACCTGCCGGGCCTCGGCCACGCTCATTTTGCGCGGCTTCTTCTTCGCGGGAAACAGGTTGCCGAACATCTCGCGGAGGCTGCCCTCCATCTCCTCCATGCCGACGTTGGAGATGACACCCACCGGCAGCGACGGGGGCTTCTCCTTGACCTCGACCTCGACGGTCCGCTCATCGAGTCGGCCGTCCTTCAATTGCTGGCGCAGCTTGTCACGGGTCTGCTCGTACGAATCGGAGAACGATCCCGCCGTGGCTTGATCCCGCGACGGGTCGTAGATCCCCGTCGGCGTTCGCAGCGTCGGCGGGGGCAGCAGCAGATCGAGCAACCGCTCCTCGGCCTGCCTGGCCGCGCGATCCCGGACGCGCTCGGCGGATTCGGCCTTCACCATCGTGATCGCGAGCTCGAGCAGGTCCCGGATGATCGACTCCACGTCGCGCCCCACGTAGCCCACCTCGGTGAATTTCGAGGCTTCGACCTTGAGGAACGGCGCCCGCGCGAGCTTCGCCAGGCGGCGCGAGATTTCGGTTTTGCCGACGCCGGTGGGCCCCATCATGATGATGTTCTTGGGGAGCACCTCGTCGCGGAGGTCGGGCGCGAGGCGCCGCCGGCGCCAGCGGTTGCGGAGCGCGATGGCCACCATCCGCTTGGCCCCGTGCTGTCCGACGACGTAGCGGTCCAGCGCCTCGACGATCTGCCGCGGGGCCAGGTCGTCCAGGGCCGGGGGATTGGAGTCACGCGCTGAGTCGGTCATGGCACCCTGTCATTAGCCCCTACAATTTGAGCGATTCAATCAGGATCGTGTCGTTCGTGTAAATGTCGATCCCCGCCGCGATGACCATCGCGCGCCGGACGATCGTTTCGGCATCCAGCCCCGGCTGGCCCACGAGCGCGCGGGCGGCCGCCAGCGCGTACGGCCCGCCCGAGCCGATGGCGAGAATGCCATCCTCGGGCTCGATCACGTCGCCGGTCCCCGAGATCAGGAGCGAGCTCGTCTGATCGGCCACCGCGAGCAGCGCCTCCAACCGCCGCAGGACGCGGTCGGTCCGCCAATCCTTGGCCAGCTCCACCGCCGCGCGGCTCAAGTTGCCGCGGTACTCGGAGAGCTTGGCCTCGAACTTGTCGAACAGCGCCAGCGCATCGGCGGTGGACCCCGCGAACCCCGCGAGCACGCGCTCATTCGACATCCGCCGCAGCTTGCGCGCGTTGGACTTCATCACGGTCGTGCCCATCGTCACCTGGCCGTCGCACCCCATCGCGACCTCGCGGCCCAGGCGGACGGACAACACGGTGGTCGAACGGATGAGGGGCGTCATGTGCCTCGCCCCGCCTTGACCGTCTTCGCCCTCGGGTGGGCGTCGTCGTACACCTTCAGAAGGTAATCGACGGTCAGGTGCGTGTACCGCTGCGTCGTCGCGAGCGACGCGTGGCCCAGCATCTCCTGGATCGCCCGCAGGTCGGCCCCGCCCTCGAGCAGGTGCGTCGCGAAGCTGTGGCGGAGCGTGTGCGGGCTAGCCTCGGGCGAGCCGGCCGCGATGGCGCCGGCTTTCACGATCCGGGCGATCGTCCGGGTCGACAGCCGCACCCCCTTCTTGCCGGCGAAGAGCGCACCCGTGGAGCCGCCGCGGCCGATCGCCGCGCGGTACCGCCGAAGCGCCTCGATCGCGCGGGACCCGATCGGCACGATCCGCTCCTTCCGCCCCTTGCCCATCAGCCGCACCACCCCGGCGTCCCACTCCACGTCGCCCGCGTTCAAGCCGGCGAGTTCCGAAAGTCGCGCGCCGGTGGAGTAGAACGCTTCGAGTACGGCGCGATCGCGCAGCGCCCGCGCGTCATCCCCCCGCGGCGACTCCACCAGCGCCGTCGCCGCGTCGACCGAGAGCGACCGCGGCAAGGGCTTGTCCTGCTTGGGCGTCGCGACCGCGAGCCCGGGGTTGGCCGCGATGAACCCGTCGCGCCAGAGATGCCGATAGAACGTCCTCACGGCCGCGAGCTTGCGCGCGATGGTCGACTTTTTCTCACCGCGCTGCTTGAGGCACGCGAGAAACCCGCGGATCTCCAGGTGGCCGGCCGCGAGGAGGACCGGCGCCGGCGCGAGCGGGCCGGCGCCCAGGGGCGCGGACGGGTCGAAGGCGCGCCGCGGGTCGTGGAGGAACGCGGCGAATTGCCGCAGGTCCGACCGGTACGCCCGCACGGTCTCCGGGGACGCCCCCCGTTCGACCGCGAGGACGTTTAGGACGACACCGATTGGGTCTTCCACCGGTCGAGGTCGTTGAGGGCCCGGTCGACGATCTTCTGCCGCCGCACCTCGCGCTGCACGATGCGCGTGGGGAGAGGGGGAAACAGGCCCAGGTTGACGTTCATCGGCTGAAACGTCCGCGGGTCGCTCTTCGTGAGGTAGGTGATCAACGTCCCCAGCGTGGTCGTGGGCGGCGGGATGAGCAGGGGCTGGTGCTGAATCAGCCGTGCCGCGTTCATCCCTGCCAGCAATCCCATGCCCGCCGACTCGGTGTACCCCTCCACCCCGACGATCTGGCCCGCGAAGAAGATCCGCGACTCCTGTCGGAACTGCAGCGTCTCGCGCACCAGGAGCGGGGCGTTGATGAAGGTGTTGCGGTGCAGGCTGCCCAGCCGGAGGAACTCCGCGCGCTCCAGGCCGGGGATCATCCGAAAGACGCGCTTCTGCTCCGGCCACTTGAGCTTGGTCTGAAACCCCACCATGTTGTAGGCCTGCCCGTGGACGTCTTCGGGCCGCAGTTGCACCACGGCGTGCGGCCGCGCCCCCGTCCGTGGATCGACCAGGCCCACCGGCTTCATCGGCCCGAAGCGCAGCGTGTCGCGGCCGCGCCGCGCCAGCTCCTCCAGGGGCAGGCAGCCCTCGAAGTAGTTCGCGCGCTCCCAGTCTTTCTCCTCGACCGCCTGCGCCGACAAGAGCTCGTCGTAGAACGCGTCGTACTCCGCCCGCGACATCGGACAATTCAGGTAATCCGCCCCGCCCTTGTTGTAGCGCGACGCGCCGAACGCGATCGAGCGGTCGATCGTCTCGCCGTCCACGATCGGCGAGATCGCGTCGAAGAAGTACAGCCGCTCGGCACGGGTCAGCATCTTGAGCGACTCGGCCAGGGCGTCCGACGTGAGCGGCCCCGTGGCGATGATGACGGGACCCTGCGCGGGGATCGTCGTCACCTCTTCGCGAATCACCGTGATGTTCGGGTGGGTCGAGATTTCCTTCGTGATGCGCGCGGCGAACTCCACGCGATCGACCGCAAGCGCCGTTCCGGCCGGCACCGTACAGGTATCCGCCACGCGCACGACGAGCGACCCCAGCCGCCGCATCTCCTCCTTGAGGATCCCCGCCGCGTTGGTGATCTCGGACGAGCCGAGCGAGTTCGAGCACACGAGTTCGGCGAGCTGGTCGGTCTTGTGCGCCGCGGTGGGCCGCTGCGGCCGCATCTCGTACAGCGCGACCTGCACGCCGCGCTCGGCCGCCTGCCAAGCCGCCTCGCACCCCGCCAACCCGCCGCCGAGGACGGTCAATTCCGGTGTCTGAGCCATGATTCGTTACATACCTGGAGGTGTTAAGAATAAGTCATTCTAGGGAACGGTCGGGGGTAAGTCAAGGCGCGGATATTTTGTTTTTGGTCGCCTGTATGTTACGATCCGAACCCCATGGACACCGTATGGTTGATCGTTGCGCTGGTGCTCGCCCTGGTCGTCATTTCGGGTGTTGCCCTGCTCCGCCGTCGCCCCGATCCGGCCGCCGCTCTGCTCCAGCAGCAGCTCGAAGCTCTCTCCCGCCAGGTCGGCGAATCGGCGGGGTCGGCCAAGCTGCTGCACGACCGCCTCGGCCAGGTCACGCAGGAGGTCAACGGCCAGCTCGGCACGATTACCACGCAGGTCAATAGCCAGCTCGGCTTGATTTCGACACAGGTCAATCAACAGCTCGCGACGATCGGCAAGCAGGTCCAGGAGGCCACCGGCCAGATGGGGACGCGGCTCGACAACGCCGCGCGCGTGGTGGGCGAGGTGCGGCAGAATCTCGGGGAGCTGACCAAGGCCACCGAGCGCGTGTTCGACGTGGGCAAGGATATCGCGAGCCTCCAGGAGATCCTGCGCGCGCCGAAGCTCCGCGGTGTGCTGGGCGAATTGTTCCTCGGCGACCTCCTGACCCAGATCCTCCCGCCCACGCACTTCACGCTGCAGCACAAGTTCAAGAGCGGCGAGGCGGTGGACGCGGTGATCCGCCTGGGGCAAGGCCTCGTGCCGGTGGACAGCAAGTTCCCGCTGGAGAACTTCAAGCGGGTGATCGCCGGCGAAAGCGAGGAGGAGCGCAAGGCCGCGAGGAAGAAATTCGCCACCGACGTGAAAAAGCACATCGACGCGATCGCAAGCAAGTACATCCTGCCCGACGAGGGGACGTTCGACTTTGCCCTGATGTACATCCCGGCCGAAAATGTCTACTACGAGGTCATCTTAAAGGACGACGCATTCGGCGAGGAGAAGGGCTTGTGCGCGTATGCGCTCGCCCAGCGCGTGATCCCGGTCTCGCCCAACAGCTTCTACGCGTACCTGCAGGCGATCGTATTGGGGCTCAAGGGCCTGCGGATCGAGAAGAGCGCGCACGAGATCATCCAGCACTTAAAGCGCCTGGAGGGCGACTTTCAGCGCTTTCGGGATGACTTCGACGTGCTGGGCAAGCACCTGGGGAACACGCGCGGCAAGTACGAGGACGCCGCCAAGCGGTTGGATCGCTTCGGCGAAAAGCTTGCGAGCATCGAGGAGACGGTGGGCGTGCCGATCGAGCCGCCCGCGCAACAGCCGCTGTTATAGACGCCTGCGGCCCTTTCATCGTCCTCCCAGATTCGGTATAATGACCCCGCTTCCCTCTGTGGAGTCGGACGTGCCCATTCTGAAGCTTGACCACGACGACGAGGAACAGGAACTCGAATTCGAGCTGCGCTTCCTCCTCTCCCTCACGGTTGAACAACGCTACCGCATGATGGAAGAGGCGTCCCGTTCCCTGATCGCGCAACTCGACCGGCATGGACAAAGAAAATCTTTTGAAATTATTAAACGAACGTAGGGTGGACTACGTCGTCATCGGCGCGGCGGCGTTTCCGATGCACGGCTATGCGCGGGCCACGCTGGATATCGATCTGTTTATTCGCGCATCGCCTGAGAACGCTCGGCAGACCCTCGACGCGCTCACCGCCTTCGGGTACGACACTCGGGACATCACGCTTCAGGATTTGCTGACCAAAAAGGTTCTGATTCGTGAATACAGCCTCGAAACCGATATCCACCCCTTCGTCAAAGGAGTGACGTTCGACCGGGTCTGGGCAAATCGAGTTTCTGGAGCGATCAACGGCGTGCCGGTTTCCTTCCCGTCGTTGGACGACCTGATTCAAATGAAAAAGGCGGCAGGAAGACCGAAAGACGAGGAGGACCTCAAAGCCCTCCTCAAAATTAAACAGATGCAAACACCCGCGACGGAACCCGATTAGACGTCCTGACCCGAACCGAGAGGCAACTCGTCTTCTGAGGGAATCACGAAGATGAGAATCAGGTAGAGCAGGATCACGATGCCGAACGAAAAGAGCGCGGCAAGAATCCAGATGACGCGCACGATGGCGGGATCGATTCCGAGATACTCCGCCATCCCGCCGCAGATGCCGGCGAGCTTACGTTCCCGCACCGACCGATATAATCGGGCGGTCCTCCAGATCCGCCGGTTCAGGAACGACCCGCAGAAGCGGCACTTGATCGCCTCGTCCCGGATCTCCTCGGCGCAGTAAGGACAACGCTTCATGTGGACACGATACCAAACGGCGGGATCGGATTTCCAGCGCATTCGGGCCGTCCAGCGGTGCGAGGGTCGGTGACATCGCTCTTGCGCTCGCCGCGCGAGACCCTCGGCGGCTACATGATCCTCCCGCGCCTGATCGACAAGGTCCGACTCCACGCGCGGGGCAAGTTACCGCCGGAGTACCTCCCACAATTGCTCGCCCCGGAGCCGGCGCTCGACGGGCGGTTTCTCGCATTCAGCGGCCTGGAGCGCGAAGCCCTGCGCGCCGCGATCCTCTCCCTGCCCGACGCCGCCGTCCTCACGTGGGTCGAGCGTCACGCCCAGCCGCACACGGAAAGCGAGAAGCGCGCGTGGGGCGAGGGGATCAATGCCTACCGTCCCGACGCGGAACGCGCCGCCCGCCGCGCCCGGGACTACCCTGCCGTCACCGCGCGATTCGACGTCGGCGTGATGAGCGTGTTCGACGTGATCGACCTGGATGAAGGACGGATCGACCGGCCGATGCGCTGACACCGAAGCGATGCGGGCCGCATTCGCCAAACCGCTGATGCACTTCTCAAAGGAGGATGCGATGAGGATCACCACCCACGCCGGGCCGACTCGGTGGATCACGATCGAGTTTTTGTACCTGGACCGTTCGCGCTGCACCCGTTGCCAACAGACCGACGCCGGGTTGGAGGAGGCGCTCGCCGAGGTGGCGCGCGAGCTGGGAGAGACCGGGATCGCGGTGGACGTCCGGAAGATTCATGTCCGAACCGAAGAACAGGCGCGCACCCTCGGATTCGTCAGCTCGCCGACGATCCGGATCGACGGGCGCGACATCGCACCCGACATCCACGAGACCGCGTGCGCGTCCTGCAGTTGCGGTTGCGAAACGGAAGGCGTGGCATGCCGCGTGTGGACCTACCAGGGGCAGGAATACGACGCGCCGCCGAAGGATCTGATCGTTGACGCCATCCGACAGGCCGTCTCGAATCCGGACAGCGGTCCCGTCGAGACCGTCGGTCCGCAAACCGACGTGCCCGATAACCTGAAACGGTTCTTTGCCGCCAAACGTCGAGCGGACGCGTCGTCGGCGTGTTGCGGCTGACGGACGTCAGGCCGCCCGAGTCAGTCTCGCGAGGACGACTCCGACCGCGCGTCCTTGACGTGCCGGTAGAGCGCATATCCCGTCGCGGCGATGCCCGTGACGATGAGGCCGAGGCTCGCGTTGACCAGAAACCGGTTGTGCTCGGCGAGACCGTAGACGGCGAGCAGAAACCCGCCCACGAAGAAGAACCGCCCCATCAGCCTCGCGATCCGCCCGGACGTGAGTGTCATGGGGCGCGCTTCTCGCGCTCATGGCGGTGCGAGCCGCGGAGCATCTCGATCGTGATCCCGACGAAGCCCCCGACCGCGCTGCCGGTGCCCGCCATGAGCGGCACCACGTCGACCCCGCCGGCGCGCCAGCCGACGACGCCCCCGACCACGGTGCCGATCGCGACGCTCACGAAGAAGCGGCGCGCGCCCAGCGCGCCGACCCCCGCCCCGAGCAGGAGCCCGAAGAGCGACCCGCCCCACACGACGGGCCAACTCCGCAGGTAAAACCCGATCAGCGCGCCGGTCATCGCGAAGAGGAGCGCGCCCACGATCGTCTGTAACGTGATCGGCAACGGAATCCGAAACGGCGGTCGTCTCACCACGCGGGCAGTCTACCGAAAGTCGGGACCGCTTCCAAGTCTTTTCTTGAAAGTGCATTGCGAGCGTATTCCCCGGAGCGTGCTGCGGGGTAAGCGAGCAAAATGGAAATCGTGTTTCTTTTCTTCCTTGCACTTCGAAGATTCCCTGCAGCTTGCTGCAGGGAGCTTCAACCCGTCAGCCGCGACGTTCGGCCCCGGTTTGTGGCATACTGCACCCTCAATTCTCGCGTGAGGAGAACCCCCGTGACCACAGGCCGATGCCGGATCCACGTCGGGTCGACCAACCCGATCAAGCTTGAGGGGGTTCGGCGTGCCGTCGACGAGTGGGGGCGCTTCCCGGCGTTCGAGATCATCGGGCGCGAGGTTGCCTCCGGCGTCTCCGAGCAACCGACGTCGCTCGATGACACGATTCGCGGCGCGATCGCCCGCGCGCGCTACGCCTTCGAGGGATGCGACCTGAGCGTCGGATTGGAGGACGGCCTGATGCGCGTCCCCTCCACGCAGAGCGGCTATATGAACGTCTGCGCGTGCGCGATCTTCGACGGGCGGCGCGACCACCTCGGCTTGGCGTCGGCGTTCGAGTACCCGCTTGACGTCGTGCGCCTGGTGCTCGACGAGGGGCTCGACGTCACACAGGCGTTCGTGAAGGCGGGCCTGAGTGACAACCACCGGCTCGGCGCCGCCGAAGGCGCGATCGGCATCTTGACCAACGGGCGCTTGACGCGGACGGAGTACGCCGCGCAAGCGGTGGCCATGGCGCTGATCCACCTCCAACCCGACATGACGCGACGATGACCGACGCACAACCCCCGTTGATCCCCCGCGCCGTGCTCTTCGGCAATCCCACGAAGACCAGCCCCCAGGTGTCGCCCGACGGCGCGCGGCTGGCGTACCTTGCGCCGGTGAACGACGTCCTGAACGTGTGGGTGGGCGATCTCGACCGGGACAACGCGCGGCCCGTCACCGACGACCGCGACCGGGGCATCCGGTTCCACCTCTGGGCCGCCGACGGCAAGCACATGCTGTATCTGCAGGACGCGGGCGGCGACGAGAACTGGCGGCTCTATGCGGTGCACCTCGATTCGATGACCGTCCGCGACCTCACGCCCTTCCCCGACGTCCAGGTCCAGATCGTCGACCGCGACAAGCACTTCCCACACGAACTCCTGATCGCGATGAACAAGGAGGACGCGCGCGCGCACGACGTCTATCACCTCGATCTTCGCTCCGGCGCGCTGCGGCTGACGGCCAAGAACCCGGGGTCCGTCGCGTCGTGGGTAACCGACGCCGACTTCCGGGTTCGAGGCGCGGTGGCCGCGACCCCCGACGGGGGATTCGAGCTGTGGGTCCGGGAGACGCCCGACGCCGCCTGGAAAACGATCCTGACGTGGGATCCCGACGACGGCTTGAGCAGCCAGGCCGTGGGCTTCTCCAGGGACGGCGCGTCACTCTACATGGAGGATTCGCGGGGCAGCGACACGAATCGCCTGGTCGAGTTGAACCTGGCGACGGGCTCGACCCGCGTCCTGGCTCATGACCCGCGTTTCGACATCGGGGGCGTCCTCGTCCACCCCGACACGTACGAGATCCAGGCGGTGGCGTTCGATCGGGCGCGGACCGAATGGACGGTGCTGGACGAGTCGATCTGCGAAGACTTCGACGCGATCCGACGGCTGCACCACGGCGACTTCTCGATCGTCGGCCGCGACGACGCCGACCGCACGTGGATCGTCGCGTTCACCGCCGACGACGGGCCCGCCGCGTTCTTCGCGTACGACCGGGCGACGACGCGGGGTCGTCTGCTCTTCCATAGCAAACCCGATCTCCTCGGATACACGCTCGCGCCGATGGAGCCGATCGCGCTGAAGGCGCGCGACGGTCTCGCGCTGCACGGCTACTTGACCTTCCCGCCGGGTCTCGATCGACGCCGCCTGCCGATGGTGGTGAACGTTCACGGCGGTCCGCACGCGCGCGACACGTGGGGGTTCGACCCCGAAGCGCAGTGGCTCGCCAACCGCGGGTACGCGTGCCTCCAGGTGAACTTCCGCGGCTCCACCGGCTACGGCAAGCGCTTCCTCAACGCCGGCGACAAGGAGTGGGGCGGCAAGATGCACGACGACCTCGTGGACGCCGTGCGCTGGGCGGTCGATGCGGGCATCGCCGATCCGAAGCGGGTCGCCATCTACGGCGCGTCATACGGCGGATACGCGGCGCTCGTCGGCGCGACGTTCACGCCCGATCTCTTCCGCTGCGCGGTGGACGTCGTCGGGCCCAGCAACCTGATCACGATGATCCGAACGATCCCGCCGTACTGGTCCACGTTCATCGCGGTCGAACACCGGCGGGTCGGCAATCCGGACACCGAGGCGGAATTCCTGACCAGCCGGTCGCCATTGTTCCGGGTCGACCAGATCAAGGCCCCGATCCTGATCGCGCACGGCGCGAACGACCCGCGCGTCAAACAGGCGGAGTCCGAGCAGATCGTCGAGGCCATGAAACGCAAGGGGATCCCCTACGAGTACCTGCTGTTCCCCGACGAGGGCCACGGCTTCGCCAAGCCCGAAAACCGGTTGCGATTCTACGCCGCGGCCGAGCGGTTCCTCGCCCGGCATCTGGGCGGACGCTTCGAAGGCGCCGAGGGGGGATAGGGCCGTGGCGCCACCCCGCGCGAGAGATGGCGTGATTCTGGTCCACGGGGGCTGCGGTGGCGCGCAGCCGACCGCGCGGCAACTGGCCGCCATTCGAGAGGCGCTCAACGAGGGATACGCGCTGCTGGAGACCGGCGGCTCCGCCGTCGACGCGGTCGAGCGGGCGGTCGCGGTTCTGGAGATGAGCGGCCGGTTCAACGCGGGCAAGGGCGCCAAGCGTCAGATGGACGGGGTCGCACGGATGGACGCGTCGCTGATGGACGGCCGCGATCTCGCCGCGGGCGCGGTCGCGTCGATCGAAGGCATCCTCACCCCCATCCGCGCCGCGCGCTGCGTCATGGAGCGCACGCCGCACGTCCTCCTGGTCGGAGAATCGGCGAGGCGCCTGGCGCGCTTACACCGGATCGCTCCGTTACCGCCGGAACACTCGAAGGAGAGGTCAAAAGCATCTCGCTTCTCGGCCCGGGGAATCGGGACCTGCAAGGCGCCCAGCAAGCTCGGTACGGTCGGCGCGGTGGCGCGCGACGCCGACGGCCACGTCGCGGCGGCAACCTCGACGGGCGGCATCACCCGCATGCTCCCCGGTCGCGTCGGCGACAGCCCGCTGATCGGGGCGGGCACCTACGCGGACGACGCGGCGGGCGCCGTCTCGATGACGGGAACGGGCGAGACGATCATCCGGATGGGGGTCGCCAAGGAGATCGCCATGGCGCTCGAGGACGGGCGATCGCCCGAGACGGCCGGCGGCCGCGCGCTGGCGAGAATGCGGCGGCGGATCGGCGGCGACGCCGGGGCGATCGTGCTCTCGGCCGACGGCGCGTTCGCGATCCTGCACACCACGCCGTACATGGCATCGGGATACCGCGCCGGGCGGATCGCCCGCGCGGCGTCGTGCTTTCATCGGATCCGGGAGGGCTGATGGACATTCGCATCTACTACGAGGACACCGACTGCGGCGGCGTAGTCTACTACGCCAACTTCCTCAAGTACTTCGAGCGCGCGAGGACCGAGTATCTGCGCGAGCGAGGGATCGAGGTGGCCGCCTACGCGGCCGTCGGGCTGTGGTTCGTCGTCACCCACGTCGAGGTCGACTATCGCTCGCCGGCCCGGTACAACGACCTCCTGCGGATCGAGACCGAGATCGCGGACATCACGCGGACGACCTTCACCTTCGCCCACGTGGTCGACCGGCACGGCGACGAGCGGCTGATCGCCGAGGGCTGGGCGACGCTCGTCTGCGTGGATGAGGGGGGCAGACCGCGTCGCGTGCCGGACGAGATCGTGCAGAGCCTCGCCAGCATCCCGTAAGCGCGAGGTCGGCCCGTACGGCGCTACAACTCGAAGTAGAGCGCGATGCCGCCGTACCGCTCGCGCTGGAGGCCAAGAATCCGCTGCGGCGACCGGCCCCGGTAGACGTCGACCGCCACGCGAAGGCCGCGCGCCGAGCCCGCCGCGTTGATCCACAGCCCCGCCTGCAAGTCGGCGCTGACCGCCCAGTCGGCCTCGGCCCACGACTGGACGTCGGCGGCCGCGTACCATCGCCGTATCACCGAACCCCACGGCTGCGGACGGCCGACCAGCTCGGCGCCGGCCTGCGCTGCGGCCCGCCCGCGGTTCGGCACCACGTGGATCGCATAGCTTCCTCCGGCGTACAGGCGGAGGGAGCCGGTCACGTCGAACGACGCCGCCCCTCGCACGAAGTCCCGTCGATAGAGAAAACTCCGATCGAAGAAGTTGGTCCCGCCGAACACGATCCGGCGCTGCACCTCGGTCTCCCCCAGGTGGGAGCTGAGGTGGCCGACCCCCATGCGAAGATCGAGGTCCCCCGCGCGGACATCCACGGGAAAGACGATGGCGTAGTCGGCGCTGTTGATGTCCAGAAACCCCACCGAATCGACGTCGCGATTAAACCGCGTGTACGCCGACGCCTGAACGCCGAGCTGGACCGGCACGGCCGCGTCGACGCGAATCAACCCGAACGTGTCGCCGAACGCCGCCTCGCCGCGTGCGCGCCCATCACCGACGAGGTACCGCAGCACGTGGTGGGCCTCGCGGGGGTCGGCCAGGAGAGGCCGAAATGCGGATGGCCCGGGCAGGAGCGTCACCTCCGCCGCAACGCTCGCTGGCCCCTGGCCGCTCCACACGGCGCCCGCGAGGAGGGCGATCAGCGTGCGGGGAACCCGCGCCGCCCGGGGGCGGCCGCCACCGCGGTCAGCGGTGGATCTCAAAAACGCCCGCGCTCTTTTGCAGGGCCAGGATCGCGAGGTGCCGATCGTAGGTCGCGGCGACCAGGCGCTGCTCCGCGTCCCCCAGCGTCTGGGCGGCGTCCAGCGCGTCGATGTTGGTGGCCAACCCGAACGCGAACTGTTTGGAGACCAGCTCGTAATTCTCGCGCGCGAACGCGACCTGTTTTTCCAGCGTCTCGCGCTCGGCGGTAAGCACCCGCAGGTTGACCTGCGCCTGGCGGATCTCCAGACGCGCCTCCTTCCGAAGGCGCTCCCGCTCCAGGCGCGCCTGGCGGGCGCGCGACTGCGCCTGGCGCCACTCCGCCACCCGGAGAAGGCCCTCGAACAGCGTGAAGTCGAGCCGCGCCGCGGCCGACCACGTGCTGTCGATGGCGAACGACGTCTGAGGACTCTGATCCTGTCGGGTGTACTTCCCCTCGAGCGTCACGCTCGGGAAGAACCGGGACCGGGCCAACGCGATCTGCTCATCCGCCGCCGCCGCCTGGAAGGCCGACCGGGCGACGTCGCGGCGCCGTTCGATCGCCACGTCGGGTGCCGCGTCGGCGATCTCGGGAACGACCGGCGTCTCCGGCTCCACGGGATCCAGGTCGGCGCCGAGGCCGGTCAGCAGGTCCAGACGGTCCTTGGCAATCTCGATGTCGGATCGCGCGCGGATCAGGTTCGCCTGCGCGCCCGCAAGTTCGGCCTCCGCCCGCAGCAGCACGGGTCGGGTGGCCTCCCCAACCCGGACGCGCGCGTCCGCCTGCCGTCGGTGTTCGCTCAGCCGCTCGACGTCCCGATCAAGGACGGTCACGCCGGCTTTGGCCTTCAAGACGTCGTAGAACGCCTTGGCCACGTCGAACAGGAGGTCTTCCTTCGCCAGCGCGGATTCCGTCTGACTGACGTCGATCCCGCGCGCCGCGACACGGAGCCCCGCGCGCAGTCGGCCCCCCGAAAACACGCTCTGCTCCAGGGTCAGTTGCGACCGGGTGGATGACCGCGCCTGCAGAATGGACACGTTGCCGCCCCGGTCCACCTCCTCAAGGGGAGACCGGGTGTAGGACGCTTCGAGCTTCAGCGACGGCAGGGCGAACGATCGGGCGCGGCGCACCTCGTCGCGCGCCTGGAAGACGCCCTCCTCCGCGCGCTGAACCCGCTCGTTAACCGCCAGCGCGCTTCGGTATGCGTCTTCCAATGTGACGGGTTCGGCGCGGACCGGCCCGGCCGTCACGAGGACGATCAGGAGGGCGACGCCCCAGCGATCCGGGCGCGGCCCTCGATCGCCGGAGCCGCCAGGCGGCGGAACACGACGAGATACCCTTGGCGAGAAGACATCGGCGAACGTCGGCACACTAACACTCCGCGGGATGACAAAAACTCGCTGGGTGTACCACGTTGCGCCGAGGGGTGTCAAGATACAGCAACGACGCATTGACAGCATCCCCCCCCTCTCTATACTTGAGGTGCCAAGTCTGTTTCGGATTGACAGCGCACGACGAAACCCGCTATGTTTATATTCTTCGCCTGGGAGGAAACGGATGAGGGTGTCCTGGTTGGCATTGATCCTGCTTGGCGTCACGATGGGCCTCGCGGCGTGCGCCACCGCTCCCGCGGCGCGACAGCCGGCTCACGCCGCCCGCCCCGCCCCCCTTCCGGCCACACCGGCGCCCCAGGCGCTCCCCCCGCCGTCCTCCCCCTCGTCGGCGGCCATCGACGAGGCGCCGACGGCCGCCGAACCCGCGCTGTCGGCCCAGGTCTCCATCATCGAGGAGCCCGCGCCGGAGCCCGACGAGGAGGAGGAGCTGCCGACCTACGATGTTCCGATCATCCTCAACTCCAGCGTGGAAAGCCACATCGACTACTTCAACGTCCGGATTCGCGATAAGTTCGAGCTGTGGTTGAGCCGGTCGGGCCGCTATCTGCCCCTGATGAAGGAGATTTTCAAGAAGAACAACCTCCCGGAAGATCTCGTGTTCGTCTCCCTGATTGAGAGCGGGTTCAACCCGTACGCATACTCGCGGGCGGCGGCCGTTGGACCGTGGCAGTTCATGAAGGGCACCGGGCGCCGGTACGGGCTGCGGATCAATGAATGGATCGACGAACGGCGCGACCCGGTCAAATCAACCGCCGCCGCCGCCAACTATCTCAAGGACCTCTACGCAATGTTCAACTCATGGCCGCTTGCGTTGGCGTCGTACAACGCGGGCGAGGGCCGCGTGGGCCGGGCCATGGCCAAGTCGAAAGCGGGGGATTTCTGGGACCTCCGCTCGACGCGGTATCTTCGGCCCGAGACCCGCAACTACGTTCCCAAGTTCATGGCGGCGACCATCATCGCGAAAAACCCCGAGAAGTACGGCTTCAACCTGAACTACCACGAGCCGCTTCAGTACGACGAGGTGGTGATCGATCGGCCCACCGACCTGCGGTTGATCGCGAAGACCGCCGGCGTGACCTACGAAGAGGTGAAGGAGCTGAACCCGGAGCTCAGGCAGAGCGTCACCCCGCTCGGCCACGACGACTATCGGCTCAAGCTCCCGGTCGGCGCCAAAGCCGCGTTTGAGGAGCGCTTCGCGCAGATCCCCGAGTGGGAGAAGACGGTGTGGTTGAAACACGTCGTGCGACGTGGCGAAACGCTCGCCTCGATCGCGCGAAAGTTCGGCACGACCATCGCCACGCTCCGCGACATCAATCACCTCAGGCGGTCCAGCGTGCGGATCGGCGGCACGATCCTCGTGCCGACCGGCAATCGGGCCGCGACGATCGAGGAGGCGGCGACAGCCGTCACCAACGCCGCGCTCACGATCGAGGAGCCGCTGGCGAGGGAGGCCAAGCCGTTGCGGTATCGCGTCAAGCGCGGCGACACCCTCTGGAACATCTCGAAACGCTTCAACACCACCGCGGATCAGATCCGGAAGTGGAACGGACTGGGGACGACCAGCGACATCCGCGCGGGCCGGCGTCTGATTCTGTACGTCAACGCCGAGCAGTCGTAATCGGCTGTCCCGGCAAGCAGCCCTTCTCTCTCCGCTTCACCACCCCACCGACCGATAACCGACACACCCTCGGGTTCAGCAAGAGCAGCAAAGCGAGAGATCAGGCCGTTACGGCTTCCGGGGAGGGGCTGGGGGCTGGTCCGCTTCGGCGGACGGCGCTTGCACTTGGGGCTTCGCGCCCTCGCGGCCGGGAGGGGTGCCACCCAAAGCGACGATCCTGGGCATGGCCTCGCTGCTCCAGGGAGACGACGGGTACTCCGCGGCGAGCTTGTTGTAGCTCTCGAGGGATTTATCTTTCTGACCCTGTTGCTCCAACAGACGCCCGGTCTCGAAATACGCCTGATCCCGATTCGGCGCCTGGGGCATCTTCACCACCCGATCAAACTGTTCGAGCGCCTGCGGTAACGAACCCTTGGCCCAGTAGGCGTATCCCAGGCGCTGGATGACCAGCGGAACGAGGTCCTGCGCGTCGCTGTACTCCTTGAGCCAGGCGGCGTAGGCCGCGATCGCCTGATCGTGCTGTTCCAGCGCCGCGCGGACGTTGCCAAGCGTATAGAGCGCGAAGGCGGCGTGGGCCGTCCTCGGATACCGGTCGTGGACGTCCTGAAACCCCGCGATCGCCTGCTCGTAGGCCGTCCTGGCCTCCGGCGGCAGCACCCGCTGCTGCCCCGTCTCGATCGCAGACTGATACGTCTTGAACGCCGCGGCGTACAACCGGGCCGCCTGATCCTCCGCCCGTTGCCCCATCCACGCCGTCACTCCCCACGCGAGACCGATCGCGGCCAGCACCGCCGCCGTCACCGCGATCGTCTTCAGATTATCCGCGACCCAGTCGCTGACGCGCTCGTATCGATCGAGCAGCGCCTCGGGCTCGAGAATGGGCTTTTTGGATTCGGTCTTGATGCGGTACGGCACGCGCGTTCCTCCGACGGACGGTGAGGGTGACGCCCTCTGGAGAGGGTCGGTGGATTATGCCACAGCTCGATGACCGACTCAAGCCCGGTCGAGCCCGCGACCCCGGCGCTAGCGGAGACACCGATGCGCCCAGTCGACGAGCAACCCCTCGCGCAGACCGTACTCGCTGACCTGGACCGACTCGGCCCCGAAGGTGTCCATGGCGAGGCGCAGGATGGCTAGGCCGGCCACCACGACGTCCTCTCGCCCCCGTTCGAGCGTCGGGAGGCGCCGCCGCTCCGCCGCCGTCATCCGGGCCAGCGTCGCCTCGATCTCCTCCACGGCGGGGCGCGGCACGACGGTTTCGTGGAGCCTCGCGGCATCGTACGCCGTCAACTTGAGGTACAGCGCGGCCGCGGTGGTGACCGTGCCGGCGGTGCCGATCAGGGTGCCCGATCCCGCCCCGTCGCGCAGCCGCGCCGCCTCGCCCAGCGCGTCGCGGATCGCGGCGTCCATCTCGCGCCGTTCCACGTCCAGTGGCGGGTCGTGACGCAGACACTGTTCGCTCAGCTTGACGACGCCGAGATCGAGGCTGATCGCGCGGTCGAACTCGCCGTCACGGATCCGGATGATCTCCGTGCTCCCCCCGCCGATGTCGAGGACGAACGCCTCGGTCGCCCTCTGTCGGCGATCGGAGAAGCCGGCCTGCACGCCGAGCCAGGTCCGACGCGCCTCCTCCTCCCCCGAGATGACCTCGACGTCGAAGCCGATTTCGTCCTTCACCCGTCCGAGAAAATCCGCGGCGTTCTCCGCCTCCCGAACCGCGCTCGTCGCCGCGGCCACCACCGCCTCGACCTCGTACCGGTGCACGACGGATCGAAACTCGCGCAGAGATTCCAGCGCCCGTTCCACCGCATCGGGATTCAGTCGTCCCGTCCGGCCCACGCCCTCGCCTAGACGGGGAATGGCCCGCTGGACGAGACGATGGCGAACGCGCCCGTTGGCCGCGACGTCGGCGATCAAGAGCCGAAACGCATTGGTCCCGAGATCGATGGCCGCAACGAGGGCGGAAGCGGCGGGCGGCGTCATCTCAGAGTCTGTGAACAAATCCCCTCCCGTCGCTGGGAGGCCGATTCGCTTCGCATCGCCGCGTTGCTCCTCCTCACCGTAGCGCTCCGGCTACGCCTCGTCGTCGCGCCTTGCGCTGCTCGCGTCTCGGCCACCCAGCTCGGTCCGGGGATTTGTTCACAGACTCTCAACCCCACGAGTGCGCGGCCAGTTCGTCCCGGAGGCGGCGGGCCTCGGCGAGGAGGCTTTCGATCCGCCGGCAGTACTGCTGCGCCTGATCGTCCGCAGGTTCGATCACGCCGCCGGCGTTCAACCGGCCCGCAATCAACCGTCCGAACTCCTCGTAGACCGCGTCCAGCGCCGCGTCGGTTTCGCGAAGGCGCCAGCGCAATCGGAGGAACCCGGGAAGCGCCGCGCCGCGGCGCCCGGCCGCCCCCAGGCCTCCCGCCACTGCGTACAGCCCGAGCGTTCCATCCTCGCGAATTTTCTTCCACACGTCCATCCTCACCTCACGCCTCCGCGCGCCCCGAGGCGCTCCCCGTCATCCGATCGTGCCCAGGGCGAACCGCACGCCCCACGTGCGGACCACCGCCGCACGGAGCGCCGCGTGGCGCGGGTCAGCGAGCTGCGGATCCTGGCGAACCACGTCGAAGGCCTCGGTCCGGGCCTGCTCCAGGACCCGCGCATCGCGCACGAGATGGGCCACCTTGAGATCGGGGAGCCCCGACTGCCGGGTGCCCATCAACTCCCCGGGTCCGCGCAGCGCCAGATCCCGTTCGGCGATGACGAAGCCGTCCTGAACCGCGACCATCGCCTCCAGTCGCTCGCGGGCGGCGTCCGACACCCGCCCGCCGGACATCAGAATGCAGACCGACGCGTGGCCGCCCCGGCCGACCCGCCCCCGGAGCTGGTGGAGCTGGGCCAGGCCGTAGCGATCGGCGTGCTCGATCATCATCACGGTCGCGTTCGGCACGTCGATGCCGACCTCGACGATCGTCGTCGCCACAAGGACCTGAATGTCGCCGCGCAGGAAGTCCCGCATGACGAGATCCTTCTCGGCCCGGTTCAACCGGCCGTGGAGCAGACCGACGCGCGCGTCTTGAAACACATCGCGTCGGAGACGAGCGGCCAGCATGACCGCCGACCGCGCGTCGTCCTCGGCCGACCCCTCCACCAGCGGAGCCACCACGTACGTCTGGCGCCCGGCCCGCAGCTCGCGGAGCACCAGGTCGTTCGCGACGCGTCGCTGGCCTTCGCCGCACCACCTCGTCACAACGGGTCGCCGGCCGGCCGGCAGTTCGTCGATCACGGATATGTCCAGGTCGCCGTACACGCTCAACGCCAGCGTTCGGGGAATGGGCGTGGCAGTCATGATGAGCACATCGGGGTGGTAGCCCTTCCCGACCAAGTGCGAGCGCTGGAGCACGCCGAACTTGTGCTGTTCGTCGACCACCGCCAACCCGAACCGGGCGAACCGGACGTCGGGCTGCACCACCGCGTGGGTGCCGACGAGGCAGTCGACCTCCCCGCGCGACAGCCGGTTCAGCACCTCCGACCGCTCCCGTCGCGACAGGTCGCTAGTCACCATGGCGACACGGACCCCGAGCTCGCCGAGAACCTTCTGGAGATGGCGGTGGTGTTGCTCGGCCAACAACTCGGTCGGCGCCATCACGGCCGACTGGTACCCGTCGCCCGCCGCCATCCAGATCGCCGCGGCGGCCACCAGGGTCTTGCCGCACCCCACGTCGCCCTGGATGAGCCGGTTCATCGGCCGCGCGGCCGCCATGTCCGCCAACACCTCGCCGACGACGCGTCGTTGGGCCCCGGTGGGCTGAAACGGCAGGGACGACCACAGCGTCTCAAGCCGCGCAGGGTCGCACCGGAACACCACGCCGTCCCGTTCCCCGAGCGTCCGGCGGCGCCTCATCGCCAACCCGATCTCGAGGAGGAACAGTTCCTCGAACACCAACCGCCGATGGGCGGGGCTCGCGCCCGCATTGTACTGCGCGAGATCGGCCTCGGACGGCGGAAAGTGGGCGGACCGGATCGCATCCGGCCGCGGGAGCAGGCTGTGCCGCGTTCGCACCTCTTCGGGCAGGCACTCCTCGTCAATCCCCGTCGCCGTCGCGAGAACGTGGTCCACGAGCACCCGCAGGGCGCGGGAGTTGAGGCCGCGGGTCTCGTGGTAGATCGGTGTCAGGCGGCCCGTGTGGAGCGAGCCCGCGTCCCCTGGCGCGAGGATCTCAAACTGGGGGTTCTCCATGGCGCCCACGGACAGGAGCCCCTCCGATTTGACCCGACCGCTGCACATGAGCATCTGGCCAGGCGCCAGCCGGCTCCCGAGATAGGACTGGTTGAACCATTTCAGCGCGAGGGTGCCGGTTGAATCGCCCAGGAGCGCCTGGACAATGCGCAGGGCACGGCGCGGCGTGACGATCGCGTCGACGGACAAGAGCGTGCCGCAGACGGTGACGTCCTCCCCCACACGGAGTGAGCCGAGGGGGATCGGATGGGCCCGGTCGACGTAACGCCACGGCAACATCCAGAGCAGGTCGCCGATCCGCTCGACGCCGAGACGAGCGAGCGATGCTGCCTTCCGAGGCCCCACGCCGGGAAGATCCTGGATCGACGCCGCAAGATCGATGTCGATGCGAAGCGGGGCCGGCTTGGCGGGCTCCCCCTGGACAGCGCCACCCCCTCCACGACGCAAGCCCTCCAAGACGTCACGAACGCGTTGCAGACGGTCTCGGCGGGTCTCGATCGGTAAACCGTCATACCCGTCGAGGAGACCCTGCAGGCGGAGCAACTGCGGATGGATCGACCGGAGCTCGGGGACGGCGAGGCCGTCGGCGATCCCATGCACCAAAAACGCCCCCAGGTTTCGGACGACCCCCAGCTTCGCGCCGTCCGCCCGACACGCAAACTCGACGGGCCCCTTCAATCGGTCCACGTACGCCGTCAGGCCGGGCGCCGGCTGGTTCGGCGCGACGGCGGCCGACCGGTCGGCCCTCGCTTGAACTTTGGGTGGCGTCATGCTATGGTACGCAAATTGTTGTTCGCTTGAAAGGAGCAGGAGCCATGGCACGGGTGTGTGAAATCTGCAGCAAAGGGCGACAGGTGGGATTCAATGTCAGCCACGCCAACAATAAAACCAAGAAGGTCTGGGAGCCGAACCTCCACCAGATTCACGGGGTGATCGCCGGCGTCGTCCGGCGCATCAAGGTGTGCACCCGCTGCTTGAGGTCCCAGCGGGTCCAAAAGGCGGTCTGAGTCTCAGAACGTATACGACACTCCCAGCAACGCCCCGTAGTCGGGGCTGGGGGATGTCAGCCCCGTCACCAGCGAGCTGTCCAGGCTCACCCGTCGGTTTACCCGATACACCACACCCAGCAACACCGTGAGCGGGTCCTCCGCGACTGAGGGATCGCGATTGGTCTCCCCCGCCAGCTCGGCGACCACGGCGATGGCCGGTAAAATCGTGTCGTATTCAAAGGCGAGCGCGTAGCTGATCACGTTGTCATAGGCCCGCCCCGGCGCGTTGCCGACGAATGTGTAGCCAAGATTGAAGTGAACGGTCAAGGGGAGGAATTCTTTCGTCGCGATCCCCATGAACCCGAGATCCGCCTCCCCCGTGCACGCCGGTACCGGTCGGACCGCACCGCTTTCATCGCAACTCGGAAATTTCACCACCACCTCGCCAGCCAGGGACAAGGGATTGGCCTCGCGCCCCTTCACAAACAGAATCTTCGGCCGCAGGGTGACGTCTCCCACGCCCTGGGTGCTCCCCGGCCCGCTCACGAAGAAATACGGCGCTTGCACCTTGAAGTTGAGGTTGTTCAGCAAACCGTAGGTCAATTCGGTCATGAGCGTGTAGCGGGTGGCCTGGGATGAAAACCGCGCCGACTCCACGCCGACCTCGAAGCGCGACACCCCGTGGTCGAGCGTCGGCCCTCGCTCGGTCGCGACAAAGGGCCTTGCGGCCTGGGCCCCGATCGCCGCCGCGAGCACGATGCCGCTCGCCACGGCCCCAATGAGCGGCCTCTTCCCGTTGGTCATGGGGCGGAATTGTACGGACTTTCGTTGCGACGGTCAAGGATGGGCGTGAAGCCAACGGACGGCTCGACGTTTTTCCCCCTTCTGCTATCCTTAACCGCGCTTCGGTTCTTGCACCACATTGACTGTCCTCGAAAGGAGCGCACCATGGAGAAGGCCGTCCGCGAAAACATCAATGTCCTGGTGGTCGACGACGAAGTCGGGCCCCGTGAATCGCTCAAGATGATCCTGAAACCCTTCTATCACGTCTATACGGCGGAGAACGGAACCGATGCCCTGGCCCTGATGAAGGCGAACAAAATCGACCTCGTCACCCTCGATCTGAAGATGCCGGGCCTCCACGGCACGGAGGTGTTGCAGGCGATCAAGCGCGACCACCAGGGCACCGAAGTGGTCATCGTGACGGGGTTCGGCGGTCTGAAGACCGCGGTGGACGGCATCCGGTTCGGCGCGTCCGACTATCTCCTCAAACCATTCAACATCACCGAAATGTTGACCACCATCCGACGGGTGCTCGACCGTCGCCCCTCGACCGCATCCCCGACGGCCGCGGCCTAATCCTACGCAGGCGGCGACTCGCGCCCTCGCGGCGCTTCGATGGCGCGAGCGTGATCTAATGGTCCTCCCTGAGGCGCCGCAGACACCAGACGGATCATCTCTTCCGCGTGGCGCAGGGCGGTCGACGTCACCGTCTCGCCGGCCAACATCCTGGCGATCTCGCGCACGCGCTCCTTGGGAGCCAACAGGCGCGCGCGGGTCGTGGTCCGGCCGCGCTGGACCGATTTTTCCACCAGGAGATGGGTGTGGGCGCCACTCGCCACCTGGGGAAGGTGGGTGACGCACAGGACCTGGCGGTGCGCGGCAATCGCCTGGAGGCGTCGGCCGACGACCTCAGCAACCGCGCCTCCCACCCCGGTGTCCACCTCGTCGAAAATCAACGTCGGCACCTGATCGATCTGGGCCAGGACGGTCTTCAGCGCGAGCATGAGGCGCGACAGCTCGCCGCCCGACGCGATCTTCTTGATCGGCTTGGAGGGCTCCCCCGGGTTGGCGCGAATGCAAAACTCCACGCGATCGCTCCCTCGCGGTCCCAGGGTCCCCGTCTCATCAAGCGCCTCGATCATCACGTCGAAACGGGCGGTCATCTTGAGCCGCTCCAGCTCGACATTCACGGCCGTTTCCAAACGCGCCGCGGCCGCAAGCCGTTGGTCGTGTAACCGGATCGCGAGCCCGTCCAGGCGGCGCCGCTGCTCGTCCACCCGTTCCGCCAGGTTGAGGCCGGTCTCAGCCTCCGCCTGGAGCGCCGTCAGGGCAGCCCGCTTCGCGTCCAGCAGTCCGGCGAGATCGTCACCCGAGACGCCGTATTT
>Ga0210377_10000232_pt1 | contig 52919 bp, 49 predicted proteins | sample PLM4_65_b1redo_FD_155480 | JGI IMG/M metagenome (GOLD analysis project Ga0210377, IMG submission 155480) | Groundwater sediment microbial communities from an aquifer in East River, Colorado, USA - PLM4_65_b1 redo | ecosystem: Environmental > Terrestrial > Soil > Riparian zone | place: USA: East...
CGAGTGCGTCGATGATGGCACACTGACGGTCTGGACCTGCACCCTGCGCGAAGGCGTGACCTTCCACGACGGCAGCCCGCTGACGGCGGACGATGTGGCGGCCTCGCTGATCGTTGCCTGGGATGCTGGCAGCCCCTACCATGTCGGCGCGGGCGAAGGCTTCTACTACATCGACGCTCTGTTCGGCATGATCAACAAGCCGGCTGAATAGTCGATGGCTTCTCCGGGTTCGCTAGACGAATCTGGAAACGAGTTGCAACAGAACGCGGGATGGCGTGTATAATCAAGACGCCGTCCCGCGCTTTTCGTTCATAGGCTTGTGGATGAAAGTTTCGCTTGAGGAAATGCGATGATTAACTACACCATCCGGCGATTGATAGCCGCTGTCCCGGCGGTGGTTGGCATTATGCTGGTGACTTTTTTTCTGGCGCGCGCTATACCTGGCAAAGCGTGTTATGCCGCGCTGGGTGAACATGCCACCCCTGAAAGCTGCCGGGCATATGAGGCCCTAAAGGGGCTGGACAAGCCGGTGTATACGCAACTGTACTTCTACCTGCGCGACATTTTGCAGGGCGACTGGGGCACATCGGTCCATTATAATCGTCCTGTTGTTGACTTTTTGGCGGAACGCCTGCCTATGACGGTCGAACTAAGCGTCACCGCCTTCTTTCTCGCAATAATCGTGGGCATTCCAGCAGGGATTATCTCAGCGCGCTACCACAACTCATTTATCGATGTAGGCACGATGGTTGGCGCGAACATCGGCGTTTCGATGCCTGTCTTCTGGCTGGGCTTGATGCTGGCAGCGTTGTTTGCGGTGGGTCTCAAGGGCACGCCGTTCTTTCTGCCGGCTTCTAATCGCCTGTCCGCGGGACTGGTAGCCAAACCATTTTTTGAGGTGTATGGTTGGGATCTAGTCCCTGGGACAGTCACCTACAGCCTCGCAAAGTTCTTATCTGGACTATATTTTCTTAATTCGGTGGTCACGCTCGATTTCAAGACATTATGGGACGCGATCCGCCACATGATTCTTCCGGCGGCAGCGCTGGCGACTATCCCGCTTTCGATTATTGCCCGCATCACCCGCTCCAGTTTGCTGGAAGTGCTGGGGCTGGATTATGTTCGGACGGCCCGCGCCAAGGGCTTGATCCAGCGCGTGGTGATCCTCAAGCACGCTTTTCGCAACGCGCTGCTGCCTGTGGTGACGATTATGGGCTTGCAGCTTGGAGGGCTGATGGCAGGGGCGGTGCTAACCGAAACAATCTTTGGGCTGTCTGGCATGGGCCGCGCCCTGTTTGAAGCGATCCAACAGCACGATTATCCGGTCATTCAGGGCTTCACGATCATCATTGCCATCATCTATGTTACGGCCAATTTGCTGGTGGACTTATCTTACGCGGTGATTGATCCGCGCATCCGATTGGATTGATTGGAGACCATTATGGCTACTTCCAGCGCCGCTCTCGGCGCGGCCACCGCCCGCGCTCAAGACGCCAATGCCAACAGCCTGTGGCGGGTGGCGCTGCGCCGCATTTTTCGCCGCCGTTCATCGATTATCGGGATGATCATTCTCGGCTTTCTTACGTTAGTCGCTATGATAACCATCGCCGAGGACCTGCTGCAAACCCGGATCATCACCCCATTTGATCCAAATCAGCAATTTATCGGCGATAAAACCATTAAGCAGCGGCAAGCCCCCTGCATTCATGCGCTGGGCTGCCCGGCTACCCAGCAGGAGCACCTGATGGGCATTGACGCTAATTACCGGGACTTGTTCAGCCGGGTTATCTACGGCGCGCGAGTCTCGCTCATCGTAGGCCTATCGACCATCACCTTTGCGATTGTCATCGGCACGATTCTGGGAGCCATCGCCGGGTACGCCGGAGGCTGGATTGACATTGTCATTATGCGCGTGATGGACGTGCTGTTGGCGTTTCCGTCGCTGATACTGGCGATTGCGATTGTGGCCGTGCTTGGCCCCGGCCTGATCAATGCTTTGCTGGCTATCGGGATTGTCAGCATCCCGGCTTATGCCCGCGTGGTGCGGGCCAGCGTTCTCTCGATGAAAGAAGAGGAGTTTGTCGAAGCCTCGCGCGCGCTGGGCGGATCACACTTTCAGATTCTGTTCCGGCGCATCCTGCCCAATTCGCTGACCCCGCTGATTGTCACCGGAACGCTGGGCATTGCGACGGCGATCCTCGACGCGGCGGCCCTGTCATTTTTGGGATTGGGGGCGCAGCCGCCCACCCCGGAATGGGGCCGGATGCTGGGCGATGAGCGCAGCCAGTTCTTGGCCGCGCCTCATCTGGTAGTGTTTCCAGGGCTGGGGATTATGTTAACAGTGCTGGCATTCAATCTGCTGGGAGATGGCTTGCGTGACGCGCTTGATCCGCGCCTTTCCCGTTCCGATATTGGCATCAAGAAAGAATAACCTTTGGCCCGATTCGTTTTCGCAGGGGCGCAGGGCGCTGCGCCCCTGTTTTCTAATCTCGCCCGCGCCGGACGGCCTGTTCCCCAAATTTCTCCCGCAAATTATCCAGCGTTTCCTGTAATTGCTGCCGGGAATGATTCTCCGAAGTCTCCCATAGGCCCAACTGGCGCGCAGGCGTTTCGAATCCGCTAACGCCTACGCCAATCAAGCGCACGGCTTTTCCTTTTGGCCAGTGTTTCTCGAACAGGCGCACGGCGATCTGATAAATATCATGGTCAAGATTGGTCGGCGCGGCGAGCGTGATCTGGCGGGTCAACGTCGTGAAATCTGACCAGCGCAGCTTGATATGGATGGTCATCCCGGCCAGTTCGGATTTGCGCAACCGATAGACGAAACCAATCCTTCGCGTTATACTCAGGCAGATTGAAAATTGAATATGGACAGGGGAGCCTGGGGAGCCAGGCTGAGAGGATGCCCGCGACACGCTGTGTCACCTGCATCGACCCTTGAACCTGATCCGGGTTATTCCGGCGGAGGGAGAGCCTTTGTTGAGCTTTAAGCCACCCCTCGCCCAAAGGAGTGGCTTTTGTTGTCTCGACAGGCGGTGGTGATCTCCAACGGCGAAATCCACGATATGACCCTGATCCGCTCACGGTTAGCCCAGTGGGGCGAAGCGATGGTTGTCGCCGCCGACGGTGGCAGCCGTTATGCTATCGCGCTAGGGCTGAAGCTGGACGCTGTGCTGGGCGATTTCGACTCGATTGATGAACTCACGCGCAATATTCTGGAAACATCAGGAACGCCGATGATTGTCTCCCCGACGCACAAAAACGAAACTGACCTCGAGTTGGCCCTGCTACACGCTGTCGAGCAGGGCGCGCAGCGGATCGCCCTGCTGGGGACCTTGGGCGGGCGAATGGATATGACGATGGCAAACATGCAGTTGCTGCTCCACCCGGCTCTGGATGGGCTGCGTGTGGAAGTTTGGAATGGCGGGCAGACCGCATGGCTGATCGCGCCGCCGGGCGAGGAAATCGCCGGGGCGACAGGCGACACGTTATCGTTAATCCCGATGCGGGAGGATGTCGAAGGGATTGTTAGCGAGAATCTAGAATATCCGCTTGCCCACGAAACGCTCAAGCTGGGCATTGCGCGCGGCGTTAGCAATGTGCTGGCTGCCCCTCACGCCCACATTGGTTTCAAAACAGGATTGTTGCTGGTTGTGCATTCCCCCGGCAAAGCTTAGGAAGTAGAAACGCTATGATCATAGACTGGGTGGGGCGGGTTGTTGCAGGACTGGCGGGCGTCATGTTAGTGGGTTACACCCTAATATCCGCTATCCGCACCTTTGTGCTGCCCCGCGCCGCGCCAGACAGGCTCACGTGGATGGTGTTCCGTGGGACGCGCCGCATATTTAACATCCGGGCCAAACGCGCCGACACTTATGAGGCGCGTGACAGCGCGCTGGCGCTGTACGCTCCGGTGACGCTGGTAGCCCTCCCCGTCGTGTGGTTGGGTTTGATCATGATAGGCTATACCGGGGTGTTCTGGTTTATGGGCGTCACTCCCATCACTGAAGCGTTGCGCCTTAGCATTGCTTCAGCCAGCACGCTTGGTTTTGTCTCAGACGGCGACGTTTTGCGTAATCTGGTCATGTTCTCTGAGGCGATCATAGGGTTGGTGCTGGTCGCCCTGTTGATCTCGTATCTTCCTGCGATCTATTCCGCGTTCTCGCGGCGCGAGGCGCTGGTGACTTTGCTAGAAGTGCGGGCAGGCTCGCCGCCCAGCGTTATCGAGATGTTATCTCGTTACTATCGGCTAGGGCGTATGGAGTTGCTGTCAGATATGTGGCTGGACTGGGAAGCATGGTTCGCGGAACTGGAAGAGTCGCACACCTCGCTGGCTGTGCTAGCCTTTTTTCGGTCTCCGCAACCGCATCGTTCATGGGTCACGGCGGCGGGGGTGGTGTTGGATGCCGCATCGTTTGTGGTCTCGACCGTAGATATTCCCCATGACGTTCAAGCCAACATCTGCATTCGGGCTGGTTTTATCGCGCTGCGTCATATTGCCGACTTTTTCCGTATCCCCCACAATGCTAACCCCCAACCAGACGATCCAATCAGCGTGAGCCGCGAAGAGTTCGACGACGTATGCCGCCAGCTTGAAGCGGCTGGCATCCCTCTCAAGGCGGATCGAGACCAAGCCTGGCGGGATTTTGCCGGGTGGCGCGTTAATTACGACACCGTTTTGCTGAGTCTGGCGTCGTTGACGATGGCCCCTTATGCGCCATGGGTTTCAGATCGCCTGCCGGTGTTTGCCCGTCATTGGGAAAGATAGCGTCGTTGGGCAAGCAAATAGGTGGGATGGGCTAAACGGTTCAAGCTCCCGGATTGCCGGGAATTAGAAAGCGCAGGCAAGTGACATGGATGCTAACCGCGTGGTGAATGTGTCGGTTCAGGTTTTGCCGCTCGTTGAGGATGTTTACCCGGTAGTTGACCGGGCCATCGCGGTGATTGCCGCCAGCGGCGTCAAGCACGAAGTCGGCCCGATGGAAACAGTGATGGAGGGCCCATTGGATCAGTTATTAGAGGTGGCAAAAGCGGCCCATCTGGCTTGTTTCGATGGCGGCGCGCAAAGAGTCGTGACAATCATTAAGATTGGCGACGCGGTAGGCGGCACAACGATTGACGAGAAAGTGGCAAAATACAGGGTCTAGGGTAAGGAATGAGAGTTGTCGCGCGCCCTAAAAAAGAGAAATTGCCGTGTCACTAACTGCCAATCATGCCATAAGGCAACACGATGCGCAAGAGCCGCGCCGCTGGGCGGCCCGCTTTATGCCCCCGATAGTGACGGCCTTGCTCTCCATTGCCATATGGCAGGCGGTGTCGATTGCCAGTGGACTGCCGCCGCTGGTATTGCCCTCCCCGCTGCGGGTAATTGAGGCGGGCTGGCAAACACGCGAACTGCTGGGCGAAGCTGTCGCCACCACCATGCTGGAAACCGCGCTGGGCTTGGGCGTCGCCTTGGCGTTGAGCGTGACGCTGGCTGCCGCACTGGATCTGTCGCTCCTGCTGCGCCGGGCGCTGTATCCCTTAATGATGGCGTCTCAGACGGTGCAAATCCTCGCTATTGCCCCGCTGCTAATCATCTGGTTTGGGTTCGGGCTGCTGCCCAAAGTGATCATCGTGACGTTGGTGTGCTTCTTCCCGATGGCGGTTAGCGCGGCGGATGGACTCGCTTCGACCGACCCGGACTTGATCGAAATGCTGCGCTCGCTGGGGGCTTCACGCGGGCAAATCTGGCGATTGGCGCGCTTTCCCGCGGCGCTGCCTTCGTTCTTCTCCGGGCTGCGCATCGCTGTCACGTATTCGGTAGTAGGGGCGACTATCGGTGAATGGGTGGGCGGATCGGCTGGATTGGGGCTGTACATGCTCCGCTCGAAGAATGCGCTGGCGACGGATCAGGTGTTTGTGGGAATATTGATCACTTCTTTGCTCAGTATTGGCTTGTTCGCGGCAGTAGTGTTGATCGAGCGATTGGCTCTGCCGTGGTATCACTCCGGTCAGCGGGCGAAACAGTGGGACGAACAAGGAACTTAACCCGGAGGCGCTATGGATTTCGAACGAATGAATGACCGGACGTTGAATGAAGCGGCGGAGTTCATTGCCCGGCAGCAAGCCCGCCCTGAATCGCATATTGCCTATTTTGGCGTAACGGCTGCCGAGATTCTGTCTGGCATCGCTGATTTCCAACCGCCGAACAATGTTTTGCTGGCCCGCGATTCGGGCCGGTTGATTGGCCTGATCGGGGCGGACACTGAAGAAGAAACCCGCCGCGCATGGATTCACGGCCCATGTGTGGACTATAACGATTGGCATTCTGTCGCTGACGCGCTGTATGTCGCAGCTCATCAGCACGGGGTTATCCCGGCATTTGTGACCGGGACGGAATTGTTAGGCGTCCGCGAAAATACGCGGCTGGCCGAGTTCGCGGCGCGGCATGGCTTTGCCCCGGTCAGGGCCGCGAATAGTCTGCGCTTCCCGCGTGAAGCTGCGCCGGGCTTGCCAATCGTCGAGATGCCCGATCTCGCTAACGATCAAGAAACAGCGTTCATGACCTTGCACGGCGCCCTTTTCCCCAAAACGTACTATTCCAGCGCGCAGTTGTTAGAAAAGCGTGACGAATTTCATCGCATTCTGGTCGCCGAGCAGGATGGCCGTCTGGTCGGTTATATCTTCGCGCAGATGCGCGCCGGGGATGGCGATGGCTATATCGACTTTTTGGGCGTTGAAGAGGCCGCGCGACGGCAAGGACATGGCAAGCGCCTCATTGCCGCTGCCACGCGCTGGCTGTTTTCGTTCTCTAATGTGCGTGAGGTCTTATTGACGGTGTTTGACGACGATCTCCCTGCTATGGCCTTATACACCGGGTTAGGTTTTGAGCATCGCCAGTCGCTCACCGGATATCGGAAGAACTGGTAAACAGGAGAGTTTTCTTTGAGACGAATCCTTGCAATATTTGCATGGCCGATCTTGATTATCGCGCTGGCGGCCTGCGTTCCTGCCGCGCCGTCAAAAGCAGCGCAAGTGACGCTGATGCTGGACTGGGTCCCCAACACCAACCACACAGGGCTGTATGTGGCGCAGGAAAAGGGCTATTTCAAACAAGCGGGGCTGGATGTCGCAATTATTCAACCCGGCGAAGTGTACGCCGAACAAGCGGTCGCCAGCGGCGCGGCTGATTTTGGGGTCAGTTTTCAGGAGCAGTTGACGCTGGCGCGGGCCGCCACCCCGTCTGCGCCGCTGGTGTCGATAGCCGCGATCATCCAGCACAACACGTCGGGCTTTGCGTCGTTAACTGAAAAGGGAGTTGACTCGCCAAAAGGTTTTGAGGGCTTGACCTACGCTTCATTTGGCAGCCCATTTGAAGAGCCAACGCTGCGCGTGTTGATGGGCTGCGCGGGCGGCGATTTTTCTAAACTCAAAATTGCTAACACCGGGACAACCGACCCTTTGGCGTTGATGGTTTCCAAGCAGATCGATCTGGCATGGATCTTCTATGGCTGGCAGGGGATTCAGGCTAAACAACAAGGCGCTAGTTTGAATGTGGTGATGCTTGAAGATTACGCCAGTTGCGTCCCGGATTACTACACTCCGATTCTGATCACCAGCGAGACGATGATCCGCGACAAGCCGGAGATCGTGCGCGCATTTTTGAAAGCAGTTTCGCGCGGGTATCAGGACGCAATTGAGAACCCCGACGAAGCCGCCGCTATTTTGCTCAAAGCCGCGCCGGAGCTTGACCCAGCTCTGGTCAATGAAAGCCAGCAATGGCTCTCGCCGCGCTATCAGGCGGATGCCGCGCGCTGGGGCGAGCAGAAACTAGAAATTTGGGATGGTTATTCGCAGTGGATGGCGGCTAACGGGCTCATCAAAGAGCCAATCGACGGGGCGGCGGCGTTTTCCGACGAATTTTTGCCAGCGTTGAAATAAGCTGCTCTGAAAAGGAATGGGCACGGGCGAGGCATTGTCTCGCCCGTGCCACCGTGTTAAAGGTTGCGCATTCACCGATGGTCGGTGTTGCGTTCCCCCCGGTAAGCTCGCTCTACCAGCGCGCCGATCACGATCAGCGTCAGCAGCGGAATTCCAATTCGCAGAATGAACCCGGCGAATACCGTCCCAATTTCGGTTAACATGGCCTCCGTCCTTTCTTTAGCGCAAGGAGCGACACACTGCGCTCCTATTCAGTGCTTGCAAACGCAGGCAAGAACTTCATGCCCAGCGTGAATGCCAGTGTGACTCCGGCGACAATCCCCGCTGCCACTGCCCACTCAACGAGCGCTGGCGAATAGGTCGGTGTGAGGGGAAAGGTCAGGGTTGGCGCTGTGCTGAGAGGTGTGGTCAGGCCAAGAATGGTCGTGTTCCAGCGGTTCACGACCAGGCCAATCACTGCCATCCCCGCGCCTACGAATAATAAGCCTTCACTGCGACGGGCGGCGGCCCACAACATCAATGCTGCCGCTGCCACGCTGCCTAAACCAATCTCCCACAGCCAGAACGTCAGGGCCATGGCGCCACCCGTCAGTAGATTAGTCGCCTCACTGCGCAGAGGCACGTAACCATACGTGCCAGCGGTGATATCCCAAAAGCGCATATAGAGGGTGATCAACAGAGCCGCCGCGCTGACCTTCGCCACGTCGAATAAGATGTTGCTGGCGATCAGTGGCCTGCGTCGCAGCCAGCCCACGATCAAAGCGAGCGCCATTGTCAGGGCTGGACCGGTGGCCATCGCCGAAGCGATGAACAGCAGCGGCATAGTCGGGCGAAACCAGATCGGGCGAGCCGCTAAGACGCCGTAAGTCGCGCCCAACGACGACTGGTGAAGCATCGAAAAACCCAGCCCAAGGAAAGCCAGAACAGGAGCGAATCGGTGAACGCGATGCCCCAGCGCCTGCGCCACAGAAAAGTGGGCAAACAGCGGCAATTCCGCGAGCATTGGGAAAACTTCCAGCATAAGCACGCTGAAGTAGAGGACGATGCACATGGTGACTTCCCACAGCATCGAGTGGGTGTTCCACATCAACAGGGGATGGTAGAACCGATCTGGCCTGCCGATATCCAGCAGCAGTGTGCACAACGCGGCGGAATAGCCTAACAAGCCCACAAACACCGCCAGCCGCGCCGCGGGTTTGAAACGCTCGATTCCAATGATGTAAACCAGAGCCGACAGGAAAAACGCGCCGCCTGATAAGGCAATAGCTGACAGATCGACTGTGATCCACAGACCCCAGGGGACCTGATCGGTCAAGTTGGTAATCACCAGACCGTGTATAAACACTTGAATGGCAGCATATATCCCCGCGACCACGCCGAGCGCCAGCAGCGTTATCCAGCCCAGCCACACGATGTCGCGCGTAGGACGCCTGAAAAGGAGTGTTTTCATAGGTCAGCCCCTCCATCTGGCAGAAGATAGAAAACGCGAGGATGCGAGCCAACCGATTCTCGCAAAGTGACGCTCTCTCTTTCTCGGAGAAGCTCCGAGACACGGCTGTTGGGGTCATTCAGATCGCCGAACACGCGCGCCCCAACCGGGCAAACATTGACGCAAGCCGGAGTCGCTTCCTCGTCTATGCCGGGCCGCCGGCCCTGCGCCAGCCCTGCATCGATCCGATGGGCGCAAAAGGTGCATTTTTCGACAACCCCACGCGGGCGGCGGGGTATTTCGGGCGCGCCCCACGTCGGGGTCATCGCATTGATTGCTGTGTTTTCTGTCCAGTTGAAATAGCGCGCGCCGTAAGGGCATGCGACCTGACAGTAGCGGCAGCCTATGCACTTATCATAATCCATCGCCACCAGCCCGTCAGGCCGGTGAAACGTCGCGCCAACCGGACAAACGTCGACACACGGCGCGTGCTCGCAATGCATACACGGGCGTGGCAGAAAGACAGGCTTGGAGTAGGTACGTTTGTCTTCGAAGACGGCGTTCCAATAGATGTCCGGACCGGTATCGTTGGTCGCTTTGCAAGCATAGGAGCAGTAGTTGCAGCCTGTGCATGAACTCAGATCGATCACCATCGCCCAATGGTAGCGGCTGCTGCCATCTGATGCGCTGGCTTGCGGCGCTGCTCCCACAAACCGCCGCGCGACTTCAAGCGCTGCGATTGACACGCCAAGCTGCGCAGCAATCTTAAGCAGCTCTCGACGGGTGACAGTGCGAGTCATTTTCTCAGCCATGTCATGACCTCCGCCGCAGAACCAGAATGCCCACTAGCCCGATGGCTAATCCGCCTAACCCGCCACCGACTAACCCGATATTCAATTTGCTGGCGGCGTCGGCCTGGCTCTGCTGCTGGCACGACGAAAGCTCGGCGGCAATTTGCTCGTTTTCGTTAGCAACAGACTTCTTCTCTTTGATGTCGAGCGTATGCGTCATGCCATGACAGTCGCCGCATACCTCGGCAGGGATAGTCATGGTGTGGCCCGCGCCGTTGGTCTGGCCGCTGAGGGTGTCCACGACACTGCCGCCTTTAGCCATATGACAATCATGGCAGGCCATGCCGGACGCGCCGTGCATGTCGGAGATGTTGTCGATTTTATGGCAAGATTCGCAGAGCGCGGTTGGGTCTTCTATCCGCAGGGCCGCATTGTGGCTTTGATGGCAATCGACGCAACCGATGTTCATGGTGGCGTGGCCTGACACCAGCCATTGATCGTAATCCGGGGCGTGAGTCCCAGTGTGGCATGTTCCGCATAGCTCCGAAGATTTGTCGATGGTCATATGCGGGCCTGAGTTCGAGGCTAACGTATTGCCAGTTGCCTTGTGGCACGCGCCGCAGGCGACGCCTTCAAACGAGGCTTTCGTCGTCACCGGGTTATAGTCCGTGGCGTGACAGGTGAGACAGTAGGTCGGGTTTCCCGCTCTGGTGCGGGCCTCGATAAACCGGGGATCAGTCACCGCTGAGGCATGGTTGCTCTTGGCCCACATCGCATATTGATCTTCATGACAGGCTGCGCAATCATCAGGCGGCGAATCCTCGTCCACATTCTGGGCTTGGGCCACCCGCACAGGCATGGCCGCCAGGAACGCTACTCCGACCATGACTAGCAGCAGGATCAGGATAAACTTGCGAAGATGAATGACGCGCATCGTGGAGATTCCTTTCTTGAATAACTAAAAGTGAACAGGCGGCTAATGAGCAGCAATAACTTGATGCACACTCCCGCCTTTGAACACAGAACAATCGATACAGCGTTCGGGCAGTTTGCCTTCAATAAGCTGTATGGTAAGCCAGCAGGGAACGTTAGGGCGTTGCAAGACCGGACAATGCAGTCGCTGCTCGGCTGCGCAGCCACGAATTTCCCAGCATGGCGTTTCCATGACAGGAGAAGCCATAGCCTGAACGTCGTCAGTTGATCCTGATTGACTGCGCTGCAACGCTTGTTCTACCGTGCCAGAGCGATCTCGCGGCGTGACAAAGCGGTTATAGAGAGAGCCTAAGGCCAATAGCGCCGCCAGCGGGATCAACAGGCGCAGAACGAAAAGAGCTACCACAATCCACGAGCCGTATTCGATCTGCATCACGATCTCCTTGCTTGAGATGGACATCTCATCATCCATCATCGTTTTCATCATACGATACCGGGGCGCGATCTTTCATCGGGACAGCGCCCCATTTCCATATGGGGCAAACGCCCCACAAAACACCGCGCCCGGATGATGTTTCATCCGGGCGCGGTAGTCGCCAATAGTCGCAAACAGCGGTGATTACTCGAGCTGTATCAGCCCTTTGCGGATAGCGTATTTGACTAACTCAGTGCGCGAGTGCAAGTTGAGCTTGTTCATTATGTTCTCGCGGTGGCGCTCCACTGTCTTGGTCGAGATAGTGAGGCGCTCGGCGATCTCGTTGTTGCTCAGGCCCTCCCCGATCAACGTCAATGTTTCATGTTCCCTCTGTGTTAGGGGTTCATCAGGGGCGAGCGCTTCTCCGGCCTTCAGTCGCTCGAGGTAATCGGACGCCAGCAGCGACGCCATCGACGCGTACAAAAAGACATGGCCTTCGCTGACCAGCCGAATGGCGCGGATCAATTCATCGGGCGCGGCCCGCTTGGGGACATAGCCTAACGCTCCGGCGTTTAGCATCTGGAAGAAATATTGCTCGTCCTCGTGGATCGTGAGCGCAAGCACCGCGCACCCGGGCGCGTCGCGCTTGATCTGGCGGGTCGCTTCAATGCCATTCAGGCCCGGCATTTGAACATCCATCACAATCACATCGGGGGCAATATCAATAGCCAATTGAATAGCGTCCTTGCCACTGGCGGCCTCCCCTACAATCTCAATATCCTGCTCCGCCATGAGCATCATTTTGAGGCCTGTTCGCACAATGTCGTGATCGTCGGCTAGGGCTACCCGAATTTTCTTAGCCATGATGATCTCCGTTGGCGGCCAGGCCCTTGCGAGCCATCGGCGCTTCGACTATGATGCTTGTTCCCCTAGTGGGCGCAGAGACAATCTCAAGGTGGCCGCCCATCAAGGCGACGCGCTCTTGCATCCCGATCAGCCCCCATGCCCGCCGCGCGCCCGGCTCCAAAATTGCTTCGCGCTCAAAACCCTGCCCGTCGTCTTCGATAGTCAGGCAAACTGTTTCGGAGTTGAATGATAGAGACAGCCGGGCATGGCTGGCGTTAGCGTGTTTCATGACGTTGCCCAGCGCTTCTTGAGCGATGCGAAACAGGGTTGTCTCGGTTTCGGGGGATAGCCGGGTTTCATCGCCGCTTATTTTCAAGCTGCATTGGGTAGCCGTGCGGCTACGGATGTCTTCCACATACCAGCGCAGCGCCGCTACCAGCCCCAGATCGTCCAGATGAGAAGGCCGCAGATCGCTGATCAGGTGTCTTAGCTCTTCCAGCGCGCCCGCGCTGATCGATTGAAGCTGCGTCATTTGCTCGAAGGCTTGTTTTGGCTTTTGCCGGATCAGCTTGCTGACCCCGCGCAACCCGAATGCCAGCGCAGTAAGGGCCTGCCCGGTCTCATCGTGCAGCTCTCGCGCAATGCGTTTGCGCTCCGCCTCCTGCGCGCTTGTGGCGCGTTGGAGCAGTTCGCTTTGCACCGATTCGCGCTGCCGCAGTTGAAGCAGCGCATCCGCGTAATCAATGGCAATCGCTAACTGCCGTCCCAGCGCAATGATAGTTGGCGACTCAAGCGATGATAGATAAGGCCCGCTTAACTTCGTTTCCAGCAGCAGGCTGCCCACGATGCGATCCGTCGTCCCCAGCGGTATCACGACTCGCCGGATTGCCAACGGCGGCGACTGGCGATTTTCGACCATCCGAGCGATCACTTCTCTTGAAACGTCTTGTCCTGCGCTGTCAACCCAGTAGGCGCTTTGCCCATCATGCCCATAGTGAACGTGATTCGCCAGCATATCTTTTAGCCCGGCTAATTCTGAGCGGGCATAACCCGCCGTGGAAAGATGGGCTGACCGTTCCGCTGTTTCGCCGACATAAATCGCGGCGCGTTTGACCGGGTCAATAATCGGCACGATGCGCTCGACCGCCTTCCGGGTCAGCGTTTCTAGATCATAGGTGGACGTGAGCAGCGTAGAGGTTTCGTACAACAAAGAAAGCTCGCGCGCGGCTATTTGCAGTTCGCTCTGGGCTTCCACCGCTTGATGCAGCCTCCGTCGCATTTCGTCTTCGAAAACGCGCAAGGCGTGGAACATTGACATCGCGGCAATCAAGGCCATCGTTGCCCGAAACAACTGAATAGGAAACCCGAACAACGCAGAAAACAAAGTTGCGTTGATAAACATGGATGGAAAAACAAGACTTGTTTTTGAAAAAACTTGCCCGATAAGGCCATAAAGAGCCATCGACAAACTGGCGGCTGCCATGTCGCGGCTGTACGAGGGCATCCCCAGCGCCAGCAGGGTTTGCCGCTGACGCCATAATCCATACCCCACCAAAGCCGCCCCGGGAACCGCCAGCGTATAGCGCGCCAATGTCTCAGCAGCCCGAAGCCACGCTTCGGGCGAAGGCTGGTAAGTGACATAGGCTAACCCGACTTGCGCGACATAAGCTGCCCCGATCAGCAATGTCAAGCGCCCGACAAAACGCTTCGATTTTTGGGCGCGTGGCAAGAGGGCGAGGCCAGAAGCCAATAATACAAGAAAGGAAGCTGCCAGCAGCGCATTCCGCATCAGGTTCAACCACAGGTCGGCGACAATAGGCGTGACGGGCATAAACATCTCAATAAACTCATGCGAACCGTGCAGCAGCCCGAACCATCCAAACAAGCGCACCGCGCGCCCCAGACTAAGCTGGGTATCCGAGCGAGGCAGGGCCAGCAGCGCGACACCCATCGAGAAGAATGAGAGTCCATATAGAAAGTAGATATGGGTGATATGCTGCTCAAAAAAGGCTGAAATCTCAGCGGTCAACGGTGTTTATCTCAGGGGGCGATTCGCGGCGACGGCGTGATGGCTTACCTACGACGAGGCGCGCTCATCTCTTGGCAGGCTGCGCCAATATAAATGAACGTCTGTCAGCGTGAAAACGATGCGCGGTCTGTATGTTACCCATCTTACACGTAAGGGTAACATGCCTTCACAATGACGACTAGTGAAAATATCACCTTATATTGTGAAAAATGTTACCTTTGAGGTATTGACTTCATGATGCGGAGTCAACGCGGAGTGAGGCGCAAAGAGTCAACAGCGTGGGTGGCGCAGAACTTCAGATTGACAGGCATTTAGGTCACAATCGTCTAACCAGATCGCGTGGGATGCTGGCAACATCCGGGCAGCCTGCCAGTCCCATCGCCAGATCAAGCTCCAGGCGCAGCAAATCCAGCGTCGCCTTGACCCCCGCCTCGCCGTTGACCGCTAATCCCCAGATGACCGGGCGGCCAATCAGCGCGGCTTTCGCCCCTAGAGCCAGCGCTTTGAGAACATCCGTCCCGCGCCGGAATCCGCCATCTACCAGAACTTCAAGCCTATGCTGCGAAGCGACTTCAACCACATCGGGCAGCGCGTCAATGCCTGACAGCGCGCCATCCAACTGCCGCCCGCCATGATTGGACACTACGACTCCTGCTGCGCCATGTTCGGCAGCCAGACGGGCATCGTCCGGGTGGAGAATGCCCTTGACCAGCACGGGCAATTTGGCGAAGCTCGCCAGCCAATCTACATCTTTCCACGTCAAATCGGCTTCGGCCTGCGCTGACACATAGGCCGCCAGGCTCGAGCCTTCGCCCCGCTTGAGTTCCCGATTGGTGGCTGTTTCAAAATTGCGAAACGACACGCCGGGCGGCGGCGCGAATCGATTCCGCACATCGCGCTCCCGGCGACCCAGCACCGGGGCATCCGCTGTCAGGACAATGGCTTGATAGCCGGAGTCTCTGGCCCGCGTGATCAGGCTTTCGGTCAACGCGCGATCCTTGTACCAGTACAGCTGGAACCAGCGCGGCCCGGTTGCGACAGCGGCGACCTCCTCCATCGAGTAGCTCCCAAAGGTGCTCATCACCGCCACTACGCCCGCCGCGCCTGCTGCCCGCGCGGTGGCAAGCTCGCCTTCCGGGTGGGCTAATTGATGAAGCGCGGTGGGGGCTATGCACACCGGGAAACTCACCTTCTGGCCGAGAATGGTCGTCGTTAGATCGCGCGTCCCCACGCCCCGCAACACGCGCGGGCGCAGCCGCCAGCGCTCGAACGCGGCCCGGTTGTCGCGCAGCGTGAACTCGTCATCCGAGCCTCCGGCAATATAGTCGTAACTGGTTTGGGATAGCAGTTCGCGGGCAGCGATTTCGTAATCGTCCGGATTGGCAAATTCCATGTAACTGTTCCTGTGGTGAAACGTCAAATCAGCCACTTGCCTCAAACAAAGTTTAACTTCATGAGAGGGCTTTGCCTCAGTGAGAATCTGAACAATAATCAATCAAGTTGAACTATTGCTTTTGATAGACGCTTGCCCAGTCCGCGTCATAACGCTTGATATATGTCTCGACGCGCTCCACCAACTGGCGATCTCCAATAAACAGCGGAACGCGCTGATGCAGCCCAGTCGGTTTGATGTTCATGATCGACTGGACGCCATCCGAGGCGTACCCCCCGGCTTGTTCGATAATAAAAGCCAAAGGGGCGGCTTCATAACACAGGCGCAGTTTGCCATGAGGCTTGCGCGGGTCTTTAAGATCAGCGGGATACGCGAAGATTCCACCTGCCAACAGGGTTCGATGGAAATCCGCCACCAGCGATCCAATATAACGCAGCGACAGTCCTGCGAATGGCTCAGAGTCGTCTTGCCCGGTGATCCAATTCATATAACGCCGGACGCCTTCCGTCCAATGTTTCTCGTAACCGGTGTTGACACTGAAGTAGGATGGTTGGTCCGGGATTCGAATATCGGGGTGCGAAAGCAGGAACTCGCCAACACTGGGATCAAGCGTAAACCCGTGAACCCCATGCCCGGTAGTGTAAACCATCATGGTGCTGGAGCCATAGACAATGTAACCAGCGGCCACTTGTTGAGACCCCGGCTGGAGGAGATCGGATAAATCGCCGCGCTCAACGGCGCTAATCTTCCGGTGGATCGAAAAGATCGTCCCGATGCTCACGTTGTAGTCGATGTTGCTGGAGCCATCCAGCGGATCAAACAGCAGTACATAGTTTCCTGTCGGAAAATGCTCCGGGATGGGAATCGCTTCCGCATCTTCTTCAGAGGCCATCATAGCCAGCCGCCCGGTATGATCCATCATGCGGAAGATGGTGTTGTGAGCGTAAACATCGAGTTTTTGCTGTTCTTCACCCTGAACATTGATTTCCCCGACACGGCCCAGAACTTCCGCCAGCCCTGCCCGCGTGGTCTCGCGGGCGATAAGCTTGGCTGCCAGCGCGATATCGTAGAGCAGGCTGGTGAATTCACCGGACGCGCCGGGGTGACGCCGCTCTTGATCAAGGATATGACGTTCAATAGTAGTAATCTGACCCATCAACGCCTCTCGCTGCCCATGTTGCTTCCTTGCGCTCACATGCCAGGGGGGCATCCGTTCCGACAAAGCGCCACAAAGACTACATAGTAATACCCCAGCAAGCCGCCCACCATGAGCACATCAATGCGATCCAGCAAGCCACCATGTCCCGGAATAAGTTGGCCTGAATCTTTGGCGCGGGCGTAACGCTTGAACATGCTCATCCCCACGTCGCCAAGCGGGCCGATCAGGGACACGAGCAAGCCAATGATTAAGCCATGCTGAACTTCAAACTCTGGCCCCGCGCCCAACGCGCGCCAGCCCAGCATCGAGGCCCCTGTGATGAGCGTCGCCCCGATCGCGGCCAGCAAATAGCCTTCCCACGTCTTGCGCGGGCTAACATCGTAAATCAGCGGGGTGCGGCCAAAAGCCTTGCCCGCGAAATAAGCCAGACTGTCGCTGCTCCATACCGCTACGTACACCGTTAGCGTCCAGAAAAGGCCGTCGTGTGTCGTTTCACGCAAGCCGATAAACTGCGACCCTGTCCATCCCAGATAGAACCCGCCCGCGATAGTCAGGGCGAAGCCGGTCATGGCATTAGCGGTGCCTTGCCGGAATCGGATCAAAGCCCAGCCGAGAGTCGCAACCAGCAGCAGCGACATCCCCGGGCCCAGCAGCCCCAGTTGGGGAAAATAGCGATCAAAGACGAAGAGAAAGATCCACAACAAAATCAGGCCGCCAAACGCCCGATGCCCTCGCCGCGCAACCAGATGGACAAACTCGATGCCCGCAATGCCAAAGACGCAACCGACCGCCGCCAGATACCAACCGCCGCCCAATATGGTGATCCCTATCACCAGAGCCGCCAGAGGTATTCCGGAGAGAACCCGTAACTTAAGCATTCGGGTTATTTGACAAGTCCAAAACGTCTATCGCGTTGGGCAAAGTGGACAAGCGCTTTCCGAAGCTCGGCTTTGTCAAAATCCGGCCAGAACACGGGCGCGATATAGTATTCGGAATAGGCCGCTTGCCAGATCAAGAAGTTGCTGATCCGCAGTTCGCCGCTGGTGCGGATAATCAGATCGGGATCAGGCAGGTTGCCTGTATAGAGGTAATGCGCGATCAAAGCCTCGTCCACTTCCTCTGGCCGATGCCCTTGCCGAATAATTTCCTGAACCGCATGAACGATCTCGGCGCGCCCCCCGTAGTTGAAAGCCACGTTGACAATCAGCCGGTCATTAGACTTAGTCGACTCGACAGCGCTCAATACCTTCTTCTGGAGCGACGGATTAATCCGAGATAGATCGCCGATGTGCCTGAGTTGAGTTCCTTCTTTGTTAAGCTCAGGCAATTCCCGGTCGATGACGTCTTCCAGAATATGCATTAGTCCTTTGACTTCTGCTTCAGGGCGGCCCCAGTTTTCTGTCGAAAAAGCATAGATTGTCAGGATTTTGACGCCAAATTCCACGCAGGCGCGAAAGATGCGGCGCAGATTTTCGGTCCCTGCGCGGTGACCTGCCAGGCGCGGCAGGCCGCGTTGTTTTGCCCAGCGGCCATTGCCATCCATAATAATGGCGATGTGGGTTGGTATGCGCTCCGGGATCAGTTCAGTTGTTTCAGCAGGCGCGTTGATTGTCACCAAATAGCCTTTAGACTTCCTTGATTTCTTTTTCTTTATGCTGGCCGATGCCGTCAATCTGCTCAATGACGCGAGTTGTCAGTTTTTCCAAGTCTTCGCGCCCGCGATACAGGTCGTCTTCGGAAATCATCTTCTCTTTTTCAAAGTCTCGCAGGTCATCCTGCACATCGCGGCGCACATTGCGAACAGCGACTTTAGCTTCCTCAAGTCTCTTGTGAACCACTTTGGTCAATTCTGTCCGACGCTCTTCCGTGAGAGGCGGAATCGCTAACCGGATTAATTTGCCGTCGCTGGCGGGGTTCAAGCCCAGTTCAGACGAGCGGATCGCTTTTTCAATAGCAGCAACGGAGGCTGGGTCAAAGGGACGGATAGTCAATAGCTGCGGCTCTGGCGCAGCTATGCTGGCAAGCTGTTGAAGCTGCGTCGGTGTGCCATAATATTCGACCATCAATTTCTCGACCAGCGTTGGAGAAGCCCGCCCGGTGCGAATCGCTGACAGGTCTTCTTCCAGCGCATGGATAGCCCCTTTCATTCGAGACTCGGCTTCGAGCATTGATTCTTTGATCATGGCGCGCTCCGCAATGTGGTGGAAAAAGCGACAAAGCGTGAATCTGGGGAGATAACTTTTGAAAAGATTAATGCTCCCATTGTGTCTGAACGAGGAGGATTTGTCAACCATGAGCCAGCGTAATCGCGTTGGGCTTGTCTGGAAGACAAACCGCGCCGGTCGCTAGGGTTGTTCTGCCTCTATTGTCGCTTCCCAGACTCCATTTGGGGTTTGACTTTATATATTGTTGCGTGTATCTTCGCTATTGAGACTCCATGTTGTCAAGTATAGTGACGGCGATTCTGTTCCTTAACACTGCTATGGCACTAAGGAGGCGCCCTGGACAACTACGCCGCATTTTCGTCTTGATTCTGTTCTGCTTTACCAGTCAAGATGGGGGAGAGAAATGAATTACAGAAAATCGTTGTGGTTAGCCGTATTGATGATTTTGGCCGCAGGGTTGGTCATGGCCGCTTGCGGTGGGGCAACGCCAACGGCTGCTCCAACCGAAGCCGCGGCAACTGAAGCTCCGGCAACCGAAGCCGCCGCGCGCACCGGGGGGCACCCGGCCCTCGCGGACGTGAAGGTTCGTCAGGCGATTGCCTACGCAATTGACAAAGAAGCGATCACCACCGATCTCTTGCTCGGCCTGACCGATCCCGCTGCCACGCTGTGGGAAAACACCCCGTATGCCGATCCGTCGCTTAAGCCTTATCCCTATGATCCAGAAAAAGCGAAGTCGCTTCTGGATGAGGCCGGTTGGACCGACACGAATGGCGATGGCACGCGAGACAAAGATGGCCTCGAGCTGGTCCTGACCTATGGAACGAATCAGCGCGAGATTCGCAAGCAGGTTCAGGCAGTCATTCAGCAGCAGCTTGCTGATGTCGGCATTGGCTCTGAACTGAAGAATTACGAGTCGGATATCTTCTTTGGTAGCTTTGGCGAAGGCGGCCCGATGGCGAAGGGCGAACTTGACATGTTCGAGTTTTCCAACACCACCGCTTTCCCTGATCCCGACTCGGTTGACTTTAGCTGCACTGAGATACCCAGCGACGAGCAGCCGCAGGGCGCCAACTACTCGGCCTTCTGCGATCAAGAGCTTGACGATCTGGTTAATCTTCAGCGCAGGCAGGCTGACCCCGCAGCTCGCATCGAGACGTTCCATCAGATCAGCAAGCTGACCTATGACAAAATGTACTGGCTCGGCCTGTGGGACGATCCCGATCTTTATGCTGTCGGCCCGCGCCTGCAAAACGTAAAGCTGTCGGGCGTGACCCCGTTCTTTAACGTCAAAGAATGGGATCTCAAAGACGTGACCGGGAAGAAGTCAGCGACCTTTAACTTCACCCAGGAATTCGACACTCTGAATCCTGCTTACACCGCCATGTACTTCTCTGGCATCACGACCCAGATTTGGGGATGCGCGGCGTGGGATTTTGACGAAAACAACGCTGCCCAGCCCCGCTTGGTGAAAGAAATGCCTACCGTGTCTGAGGACGGCAAGACCGTCACCCTCACGCTACGTGACGATATCACGTGGTCAGATGGCGAGCCGATCACCGCCGACGACTTCATCTTCACTTACCAGATGGCAATCGATCCGCAGAACACGGTTTCGTCACAAACCCCCTACGATCAGGTTGACACGGTGGAAGCTCCCGACCCGCAGACGGTGGTAGTGACATTCAAGGACGTGTACGCGCCCTGGCTGGGCCGGCTCTACACATATCTGCTCCCCAAGCATGTCCTACAGCCTGCCTACGATGCAGAGGGCAACATCAACAATGCTGAGTGGAACAAAGCCCCGACGGTGGGCTGCGGGCCGTTCGTCTTCCAGTCATGGGAAACCGGCCAGTCGGCGACCTTTGTGGCGAACGAGAGCTACTTTGATGGCCGCCCGACGCTCGACGAGATCATTGTCACCTTCATAACCGATAACGATGCCCAGCGGGCAGCGGTATTGGCGGGCGACAGTGACTTTGGCACGTTCCTTGATCCCAGCGAAGTTCCTGATTACGAGGCTGGCGGTTCGACAATCGTCAAGGCATATTCAGGTTACAACGAGGGCATCTTCTTCCGTCAAGATGGCAAGTAGCTAACGACTTGCGCTGATTGACAGACAGGCCGGGATGAGCAACATGCTCATCCCGGCCTGTAGTATCAGTCGTAGGCGAGCCTCTCAAAGCAAGCAGGAGACAGCGATGACGCGCTATATCATCCGGCGGCTGCTTCAGGCCATCCCGCTGTTGGCAATTATCAGCATTATTTTGTTCATTCTCATGAAAAACGTGGGCGATCCCCTTGCCACGCTGGGCGGGCGCAAAGCCACCCGTTCCGAGGATCGCGCGCGGCTCTCTTGCCAGCTTGGGTTCGATCAGCCCGTGATGCTCCAATACGTGTACTGGCTCGTAGGCAATGATTGGACCCCGGCTCGCGATTGCAATCACGATGGCGTGGCGGAGATCAAAGGCGAGCTTCAAGGCGTGCTTCGCGGCGACTGGGGCATATCGCTCTCGGCGCGCAAACCGACGGTGGATATTATTCTTGATAAGCTGCCGAACACGCTGCTGTTGATGTTAACTTCTGAAGTGGTGATAGTCCTCGGCGGGCTGGCGCTTGGCATTTACTCCGCGCTGCGCCAGTATTCCTTAATGGACAATCTAGTCACGACACTTTCGTTCATCGGCTTTTCAATGCCAATATTCTTTGTCGCGTTGGCGGCTATGTTTATTTTTGGCGTCGCCTTTCGGCGCATGGGGCTGCCTTATTTTCCAACATCGTTGATGTTTGACCCGCGAGTGGGTGAGACTATTCCGCAAGTCCTGTGGCATATGGTTTTGCCTGTTTTCAGTGTTTCGGTGATCAGCTTCGCTGCCTACAGCCGCTATATCCGGGGCGCTATGCTCGAAGTAATGAATCAGGATTATGTGCGCACTGCGCGTTCCAAAGGCCTGCCGCGACGCGATATTGTGCTCATCCACGCTCTCAAAAATGCTTCGTTGCCCATTGTGACTATCGTCGGGCTTGATTTGCCTCTCTTGCTCGGCGGCGCTGTAGTCACGGAGGGTATCTTTACCTGGCCCGGCATGGGCAGCGCCTTTTTGTCGTTTGTTAGCAAAGGCGATGTGGCGGTCGTGATGGGTATTTTGATGATGATTTCGGTGGCGGTCGTTGTCTTTCAACTGATCACCGACATGGCCTATGCCTGGCTAGACCCGCGTATTCGGTTTGAATAACGCCCGATGAAAAGCGGCCCGACATCAAGGCCAGCCATAGGGTTGAACGCGGTGTCGAGTCCTTGCATCCAGAAACAACAGCGAATTGAGGAAACTCGATGAACGAAGCTCTAACTCCCCCCCTGAGAACCGCCATGCCGAGTGTCGAGGAAATTGAAGCTCCGCCGCTGTCATTGTCCCAACTGGCATGGAGACGCTTCCGCCGTCACCGGTTGGCTGTCGCGGGTGTCGTGATGCTGGTTCTGTTGTTCATCTACGCTTTTGGGGGAATTGCGTTCTATTCCGAAAAATACGCTAACCGCAATAACACTAAACTCAAGCTCTTGCCCCCATCAGCGGAGCATCCCTTCGGGACAGACGAAATCGGGCGGGATGTGCTGGCGCGCACTATCTACGGCGGCCAGATTTCGCTAATCATCGGCTTGGCTGCCGTGATGGTTGAAATTTTCCTCGGCGTGATGATTGGCGCGCTGGCCGGGTATTTTGGCGGGCTTTTGGATAGCCTCCTGATGCGGTTCACCGAGGCGATGCTGTGCATACCATCGATTTTCCTGTTAATCGTCATGGCGAAGTTCTTTTCCGGAAGCATCTCTAACATCACCCTTCTGGGCCGGACATTTAGCGGCAGCGTAGTGGTGATCGTGTTTATTATTGGCATCACCAGTTGGCCGTATCTCGCGCGCATTGTCCGCGCGGAGTTTCTGTCTATCAAAGAAAGCGAGTTTATCCTCGCTGCGCGCGCCACAGGGACGCCAACATACGAGATTATCTTCCGGCATATCCTGCCTAACACCATCGCGCCTATTATCGTCGCCGCCACGCTGGGGGTAGCCAGCGCCATCCTATTAGAAGCGTATGTCAGCTTCCTAGGGTTGGGGGTTCAAGCGCCTACCGCCACATGGGGCAACATGGTTGAAAGCGCGCGGCATTATATCGGCACGAGCAACGAAGACAAATACTGGGTGTGGCTCTTCCCCAGCGTTTTAATTCTCTTAACCGTTCTCAGTATTAATTTCGTTGGCGATGGCCTGCGTGACGCCCTTGACCCCCGCAGCCGCACTGTCTGATTTAACCCTCTCGGTTTCCGGAGCGATGATGCCTACTTTGCTTGACGTGAAGGACTTGGAAGTGCGCTTCCGCACGCCGGAAGGCTATGTCTACGCGGTCAACGGTATTTCCTATTTCTTAGATGAAGGCGAAACGCTGGCGATTGTGGGCGAAAGCGCTTGCGGCAAATCCGTCAGCATGATGTCCATGCTTCGCTTGATCCCCATGCCGCCCGGCGAGATTGTCAATGGGAGCGTCCAGTACCATGACCGTGACCTGATTGCCATCTCCGAGAACGAGATGGAGCAGATTCGCGGCAAGGACATCAGCATGATTTTTCAAGACCCGATGACTTCGTTAAACCCGGTCTTGACCATAGGCAAGCAAATCATGGAGACATTGGAGACGCACCTGGGCATGACTGACACGCAAGCCCGCGAGCGCGCCGTGACTCTGCTCGAATGGGTGGGTATTCCTGATCCGGCACGGCGTCTTGACGATTATCCGCACCAGTTTTCTGGAGGCATGCGCCAGCGCGTGATGATTGCTATGGCTCTAGCCTGCAATCCCAGCATCCTGATCGCTGACGAGCCAACCACCGCGTTGGACGTGACCATTCAAGCGCAAATCGTCGAGTTGGTGATGCGAATGCGTGAGCAGATGGGCATGGCGATCATCTGGATCACGCACGATCTGGGGGTAGTGGCTGGCATGGCCGACCGGGTGATCGTGATGTATGCGGGCTATATCGTCGAATCGGCGGATGTCGCTGACTTATATGAAAACCCGCAGCATCCGTACACCATTGCGCTCATTAACGCCCTGCCGCGCGTGGATCGTGACAGCCATGATCGGCTGAAAGCGATTCGCGGCGCGCCGCCAAACTTGCTCAACAAGCCGCAAGGATGCCCTTTTGCCCCGCGCTGCGATTATGTGATCGACCGATGCGTCTCCGAGAATCCGCTACTGATGCCGGTCTCTGACACGCATGCGACCGCATGCTGGGTAAATCTGAAAACGGGAGAGCCGCGATAAACAAGTGATGGGTGAACAGTGAGGAGTGAGCAGTTCAAAAACTGAAAGCGGCTCAATAGCGAAGAATAAATAAGCGCCATAAAGAGTATTCAAAAGGAACCAACCCTATGCAGGATTACACGAAGCTAGGTGTCTGGCAAAAAAGCTATACCTTTTGTCTGGATGTGTATCATGTTACCCGCTCGTTTCCCAAAGAAGAACTCTACGGTATGGTGAGCCAGATCAGACGAGCCGCGGTGTCTATTCCAGCAAACATAGCCGAAGGTTGTGGAAGACATACGGACAATGACCTGTTGCGCTTTCTGGATATCGCGCTTGGCTCGGTCGCCGAACTTGATACACTGCTTCGACTTGCTCACGATCTTGATTATTTTGCTGCTGAAGATGATCGACCATTGGAAAGCAGGTTGCTTGAAATCAAGAAAATGCTCACCGCCTTGATACTCAAAATACGCAATGAGGTATCCCATCGTGAATGACCAACATAGTTGTCGTTGGACTGTTCACTGCTCACTGTTCACTGTTCACTGCTTGAGTGACGTGCGATGAGCGACACACAACCTCTGGTTCATGTCAAAGAGCTTGTTAAGCGCTTTCCTATCACGCGCGGGATCATCATCCAGCGCACGGTGGGGTATGTGCAGGCGGTGGATGGCATCTCATTTGACATCGCGCAAGGCGAGACGCTGGGGTTGGTAGGCGAGAGCGGGTGCGGCAAGACGACCGCTGGCCGAACGCTATTGGGATTGTACCCGCCAACCAGTGGCGAAGTGGTCATTGATGGCGTTTCTCTTAGCAAAGCCAGAGGCCGGGAGCTTCTGGCGTTTCGGCGCAAAGCGCAAATTGTGTTTCAAGACCCGTATGCCAGCCTGAATCCACGTTGGACGGTGAGCGCGATTATTGGCGAGCCGCTGCATGTGCATAACTTGCTGCCTACCGAGAAAGATCGGACTAATCGGGTCAAGGAACTTCTAGAGCTGGTCGGGTTGAATGCGCGACATATCAACCGTTTCCCGCATGAATTCTCCGGTGGCCAGCGTCAGCGTATCGGCGTGGCCCGCGCGCTTGCCTCTAATCCGGCATTTATCGTGTGCGACGAACCGATCTCCGCGCTGGATGTCTCGATCCAAGCGCAGGTGGTTAACCTGTTGGAAGACTTGCAAGACAAATTCGGGCTGACCTATTTGTTTATCGCCCATGATCTGAGCATGGTGCGCCATATCTGCGACCGGGTAGCTGTGATGTACCTCGGCGTGATGGTCGAGATGGGCGACAAGAATCAGGTCTATGACAACCCGCTACACCCGTACACCCAATCGCTGCTGTCAGCTGTGCCGATACCTGACCCCAAAAAGGAGCGCGCCCGCAAGCGGATCATCCTGACCGGAGATGTGCCCAGCCCGATCAACCCGCCGTCGGGCTGCCGATTCCACCCGCGTTGCCCTGTCGCGCAAGCCCATTGCGCCAGGGTCGTCCCGGAGTGGCGCGAGATTGAGCCGGGGCACTGGGTCGCCTGCCACGAAGTTGAGCCGAAGTTTATGCCAGCTTAAAAGCGCGCGCTAAGGTTGGCAGCAAAACTTCCCGCTGGCAGCATCAAGGCACAGGCGCTCACGCAGCAAGCTTGCCGTGAAGGCCTGGCCAACGCTGTTCCAGTGCGCATCATCATACCACCACAGCGTCTCGCCAGAGTCTTCATAAGCCCGTTCAGACTCTTTGATTAGCGCCGACTTCAGATCGATAAAGCAGACCTTTTGGTCTAAAGCGATCTGCTGAACTGCCTGGCCAAACCCCGCAGGCGTTGGATCGCTTGACCAGGGTTTGTCTCCTGCCATGACCCATCGATAAACTTCATTCTTGGTGGGTATGACGATGATAGCCAGTTGAAGGCTGCGGTCGCGGGTAAATTGAGTCATAGCCTGTATGGTAGACACCAGCGATGGATAATGGCGATGCGCCAACACCTGTTCCAGAGTCAAGGCGTCTTCCATGCGCGACTTAAAAAGCATTTGCTTGCCATTAATGAATGGATAGGAGACTACATTATCGCCTCTCGTGACGTCCTGCTGCGCCTCAATACGCTGGGCGATTTGTCGCAAAGGCGACTGAGCGCGAAAAGTTTGGACAGAAACCAGCCATTCGCCAAATGGATCTTCCCAGGGCAGGCTGTCCAATTGGGTGCGCCCGTAATTCCCGCCCAGATCGTTCCCCGTAAAAAGTAACCATAAGACAACGCTGCCAGGGGACAGCTTTAGTCGATCCGCTTCAGCGGCAAAGTTGACATACTCCTGCCAGGGGCTGGAACCGCCTATTGACAAATTGTAGACAGAGCGTCCGCTTGCCTGCAAGTCGGCTGTTAGCGTCGCTTCCTGTGAGGTTCCCGACCCCATACCATAAGAGTCGCCTAAATCAATCGTGTCGATCTTATCAGGGATGGGCGGCGTGTTTCTGAAACCATACTCATCCGTGATAAAGCGCACACGTCGCGGATCGTGATCTTCTGGACTTAGCGCATAGTTGGAAAGATCGCCTGAGACTACTCGGTCATACTCGATATTAGGCATCAGCCGGGGAATAGACGGCAGCCGCGTCCAACGGACGATAATTCTGTTTTCAGGACGAACATTGAGCGTATCTGCAAGCGCCGAGCGACCTATCAAGTCGATGACGGCTACAGTCAGCGTTACAGTGACAATGGCGATCATAACCGACTGCGCTCGTGAGGCGAGCGGAGGTTTGATTCCCAGCGCAATCATTACAACAATAAAGACTGCCGCTGTTGTCAGCCCAGCCTGAGCAAATCTGTCAATTTGAAAGACGCCTTCTAGCGCCGGACTCAGGATAAGAAGTGTGATAACTGCGCTAATAACTACTCTTCTGACAATAATGCTCCGTTGCGCAGAAGGCATAATTTCTGCCGGGGTTGTCATTATCAGCCACCTCTTCTTGTGATATTATCGCGCGGCTCAAAAGGCCGTCGCGTCTACTTGAGCCTGGCCACCAGGTTAGGCAATCTAAAATAAGGAGTAGATGAGCGGGCCGAGACCTGACGCTGTCGCAAACATGAACACAAACGCGATCACAAGAAGCGTCGCGATCATGGGAATCAACCACCACAATCGCCGCGCCCACAAAAAGCGCATGACTTCGCCAATCACGCCCAGGTTGTTCAGCATATTTTTGAAGAATTGAATTATGGACTGAATCATGGATTGAATCATTGTTTGAACCCTGCCCTCATTTTACTGAATAGTCGTCAACTCGGAGTTGGCTTACGAGCCGCTATCGTCCTTGCGTATCATGAAGTGATCGATTACCAGTAACTCAAGCGCGCCCATACGAAACGTGTTTAGTGAATTCGCAGGCGTGGTGACAATAGGCTCGCCACGCAAATTGAAGCTGGTGTTGAGCAGCACCGGGACGCCTGTAGCCTCGCCAAAGCGCTCGATCAACCCATAATACCAGGGGTTGTCTTGACGTCGAACCGATTGCAAGCGCCCGCCCCCATTCACATGGGTCACTGCCGGGATCGCGGCGCGTTTGTCTTCAACGATTGGCCGAACCGCCAGCATAAAGCGCGGCGTTTGCTGCCCTGCATAACTGCCCATATCGAAAAATTCCGAGGCGCGTTCTTCCATAATCACCGGAGCGAATGGCCTGAACGGTTCGCGGAACTTGATCTTGACATTGACAATTTCTTTCATCTCGGCGCGGCGCGGGTCTGCTAGAATGGATCGATTGCCCAGCGCGCGTGGCCCCCATTCAAAACGGCCTTGATGCCAGCCGACCACGCCGCCCTTCAGAATAGTGTCAACTGTTCGGTCGAGCAGCTTGGTCTCATCGTCCACATAATCATACTTCACGCCCTGGCTATCCAATTCGGCTTTGACCTCCGCCGTTGTGTAGCCTTTGCCATAGTACGCCGTCTCCATCACAAACTTGCGTGGTTGGCCCAGGACAATGTGATAGGCCCACAGCGCCGCGCCGAGCGCGCCGCCCCCATCGCCTGCTTCGGGTTGGATAAAAATTTCCTCAAAAGGCGTCTCATCTAATAGCCGCCCATTGGCGACAGAATTCAAAGCGACACCACCCGCCATAACCAGCCGCTTCGAGCCGGTCTGCCGGTAGGCTTCATTTGCCATTTTGATCATTATCTCTTCGGTGACAACCTGAATGCTGGCGGCAATGTCCGCAAAGCGCTCATTTTCTTTTGTCGTCGCGTCGCCAGCTTTATCTGGATGCGTTTTGGCAGTGAAGAACGGTGTTTCTTTACGACGCTCTGGCCCGAAGAGATCAACGAATTTACGGTTGTAAGTCCGGCTAGCCGAGTAGTGGAATGAGAAGTAGTCCATGTTCAAACGCAGACCACCATCATGGCCTGCGTCAACCAGACGGCTCACTTTGTCATGGTAGCGCGGCTCGCCAAACGGAGCCATGCCCATTACCTTGTATTCGCCTTCATTGATTTCAAAGCCGAGATAGGCTGTGAACGCGGAGTAGAGCAAGCCAAGCGAGTGGGGGTACTTGATCTCGCCTGTCAACTCTATCTGATTGACTCCCTTGCCGTCCCAGTTAGCGGTTGCGCGCCCCATGGTCGCGGTGGCCCACTCCCCTACGCCATCAACCGTGAGCAGAGCGGCTTCGTCGTAAGGCGAGGCGAAGAAAGCGCTGGCCGCATGAGACATATGATGTTCGCAGAACAGCAGCTTGTTCGCTGGAATTTTGAGCTTGTCCATCAACTCCGTTTTGACCCACAACTTGCCATTGATCCAGTGGATCATGGCTTCACGGAATGCGGTAATAGACAAAGGATATGTTTGAAGGCTGCCGAGAATAATACGCTCAAATTTCAGCAGCGGCTTCTCATAAAAAACAACGTAATCCAGATCGCTGGCAGGGATGCCCGCCGACTCAAGACAAAAATTGATCGCCAACTGCGGGAAACCCGAATCATGTTTCTTGCGCGAAAATCGTTCTTCAAGCGCTCCGGCGACCAGTTCTCCATCATGGAGAATACAGGCGGCGGAGTCGTGGTAATAGCAGGAAATGCCGAGGATATGCATGGAACGAGTTCTTCTTTCCAATCAACTATGTCACAAGGAATTCGCGCCAACCGGCATAATGAAAATCGGCGTTAGCAGCGCATGACCATCTAAAATTGGTTATAGCCACCTTGGAGCGTGGTGTCCGCCGCCTTGCGGGCAATCCAGCTCGCTGGCGAGCCTTTTCTCCCTATGTCAAGCGGATTACCGAATAACCGCACGCCGAGACCAAAGGGAAGTGTGATGGTGAGGTAAAACAACATCAGCACCAATCGGCCTACCAGATCCCCCATGAACTGCCCGAATTTTTTCCAGTAACGCCAGAGCGTCGCAAGGAAATGGCCTATGGCTTTCATTAAATGACCTTATCTTGAATAACGAAAAACAACGACGAACGACGCAAACTAGCATGCTAAAAAGGGTTGTCCGTCGCCGCAGTTGTTTCAATCTGACCATCAAACCCGACGTTCATTCAAAATGCCGGGCAGATTGTAACATACGCTTGCATGACGGAACAAAATCTATTCTCGTAAAGCTGATTCAAATTGAGGCAAACACGCTCGTTGCGCCCACGTCTCCTCGCATGTATACTGAACCTACGAGGGGCGTCCTCTCATGTTGGCGCCACAAACATACCGACCAAGCTATATCAATATACCGATACGGGAATTACTGTTCAAGTTAGTGTCATGCGGGAAATTCGTCGACCACTCTTTGTTCAAATCATAACATTAGCAAGTAGGGCATAAAGCGCTATGGCGAATCAGGAAGCATATCAAGCGGCCATGCGGGAAGCGGCCAGCGCCGCATGGGATCAGGACTGGGACGAGGCAATCAAGCATTATCAAGTCGCCGTTCAAATTGTCCCTAACGACTCTCAATCTTTGGCCGGGCTAGGGCTCAGCCTGATGGAGACGGGGCGTCATAGTGACGCCTTGCAAGTCTATGAGCGCGTGGCGCAGCTTGTTCCCAACGACCCTTTGCCATTCGAGAAATTAGCGGAGATCAACGAGACGCTTAATCGGCAGGCCGAAGCTGCCAAGAAATATCTGGCGGTGGCCGAACTCTATTTTGCCCGCAAAGACCTTGCGCATGCTGTGCCTAACTGGGAGCAAGCCGCCCGGCTGGACCCTGACTTGCCTCAGCCCCACATGCGGTTAGGCGTGGCTTACGAGCAAAGCCAGGAAACGCGCCAGCTCGCGATCTACGAGTACCTGTCACTGGCGCGCGTTCTCCAGCAGTTTAACCAGCTTCCCAAAGCGGAACAGGCTCTTCAACGCGCGATGCAGCTTGACCAGATGAATCAGGATGTTCGCAGCGCTATTGAGGATTTCCGCAAAGGCAACAAGCTTCAAATGGTAGCCGCGCCGGGCAAGCCTGCGCCTAAACCTGCCCCTAAAGTGGAGGAGAAGGAAGAAGTCCTCCCCGGCGATGAGGAGATCAAGCGCACACCGATTGAAGACGCGGCGCGCTATGCTATGGGCCTGCTGGCCGATCTGGTGTGGAGCGGCGATGTGCCACAAGCAGCGTTGGAGCCGCTGGTTCAGGCGATTGACGAACATCAAGCGGGGGTTGCTGAGAGCGCGATTGAGCATTACAGCATGGCCTTGCAAGCCGGATTGAACCATCCCGCCCTGAATTTCAATCTGGGCTTGTTGCATGTCTATACCAACGCCTTTGATCAGGCCCGGCCAGTGCTGGAAACGGCATCGACCAGCACGGAATATGGCGTTGCCGCGAATTTGCTGTTGGGACAGGCGTATTATGCCCGTAAAGACCCCGGCAAAGGCGCGGAGCATCTCATGGTTTCCCTGCAATTGGCAGACACAACCATCAATGATCGGGTGGACACTGGCGGTTATGTGCGCGTGATTAGTGGCTTCGCTGATCAACCCGATGAGTATCTGAGCGATGTATGCAAGGCGCTGTCGTTTTATTTAGATGACTGGAAGTGGAAAGAGAAACTGCGTGACACGCTGGCCGGTTACGCGGCGCAAGGCAAGAGCAGCTACGTGTCCGATCTGCTGGAATTAGTGATGGAAGGCGGTCGCCCGGAAATTGCGGCGATCATGGAACGGGTGGATATGTATGTAGCCCGCAACATGACGCGCATGGCTCTCGAAGAGACTCAATACGCTATCGAGAAATCGCCAGACTATCTTCCAGCCCATCGTCGTCTCGCTGATATTCTGGCTAAAGAAGGCCGAACCCAGGAAGCGTCAGCCAAACTTAATCTGGTCGCCAACACATATCTGATGCGAGGCAACCCTGAGAAGGCCGCCGATCTGTTCACCGAAGTTATCGAACTGTGGCCAGCCGACATGGCTGCCCGCGAACGTGTTATCGACATGCTGAAGGAACAGGGGCGTGTCGCCGACGCGATCAAGCAGTACTCCGAAATGGGCGACTTTTTCTATCGGCTGATGGCTGACCCGGCCCGGGCGACGCAAATTTACAACGACGCTTTAGTTTATGCCAAAAAGAACGAAGGCAACGCGCCGGAGATGGTCAATATCCTTAAAGCATTAGCGGATATTGAATCTCAACAATTGAATTGGACCAAAGCGCTGGCCTTTTATCAACAGGTGATGGAAATTGCCCCGGACGATCAGGACACCGCGTTGTCAGTGGTTGATCTGAGTTTTCAGATGGGCAATTCCGCTGAAGCGGTGAATTCGCTGGATGTTTTCATTCGCACCTGCATCACGCGGGGGCAAACCGAAAAAATCGTCGCGACGTTGGAAGAGCAAACCCGTAAATACCCCAACGAAGTGGCCGTCCGGCAACGATTGGCGCAAGTGTATCGCCAGCAAAAGCGCAACCCTGACGCTATCGCGCAGTTGGATGCGATTGGCGAACTGCTGTTGGATCAAGGGCGCATCCCTGAAGCAGCGGAAACGATCAAGAGCATCATTGAAATGAATCCGCCTGATCTGGATGGATACAAGGCGCTGCTCGCTCAGTTGGAGAGCAAGTAGCAAGCAACAATCTCTGATCAAGCGTTTGGCGCCAAAGCGGCGTAACGCTGGATTCAGTTGATCGCTTCATAGGGTTATCTGCTATTGCGCGCAAAGCGTTGAATTATGGGCTTGCAAGAAATCCTGTGGACGTTGGAAAGCCTGCCCGGCAGCTGGCAGAATACGCTGGATATTCTGCTGGTGGCGTCCGTCTTTTTTTTGATTCTGCAATTGGTCAAAGGGACACGCGCCGCGACCCTGCTGCGCGGCATCGCCATTGTGATAGTGCTGGTATGGGGGTTGTCGGCGCTTCTCAACTTGCAGGCTTTTTCCTGGCTTCTCAGCCGCACCCTGACAGCGCTTGTCATTGCTGTGCCCGTGATCTTTCAAGACGAACTTCGACGCTGGCTGGATCGCGTGGGGCGATTCATGCCTCTGGCGGAATCCGGCGCGCTGGCGCAAGACGCCACAGACGAGATGATCACGGAGATTGTGGACGCAATGCGCCTGCTGGCTCGCCGCAGGCATGGCGCGCTAATCGTTTTGGAGCGCGAGACTGGCCTTAGCGACTACATTGAGTCCGGCGTGCCCATTAAAGCCAGAACGACCAGCGCTCTTTTGCAAACCATTTTTTTTCCGAACACCGCCCTGCATGACGGCGCTGTGATTATCCGGGGCGGCCTGCTGGCCGCAGCCGCCTGCACGTTGCCTATTTCCTCAGCGCGCCGTTTGCCCGACCGCCAGATGGGATTGCGCCACCGGGCAGCCCTGGGCATCAGCGAAGTGAGTGATGCGGTGGCAGTGATCGTCTCTGAAGAAACCGGACGCATCTCTCTGGTTGTCTCTGGTCGCTTCATCCGGGGAATTGACGCAGAGCGACTGGCTATTATTCTTGGCGAGTATATTCACCCGCGCCGGGTTTCCCGGCTTGAAAACTGGCTGCGCGCGTTGCGCAAAAAGGCGGCGTGAAGTGAATATCATGGGAGCGTTTGGCTGGCTGCGTTCAAATCTAGGGTCTATGGCGTTAGCGTTGGCGCTGGGGCTGACTATCTGGATTATTGTCAATCAAGAACAAAATCCTATTCAGGAAGCCGATCTTGAACCCAACGCCAAAATAGCGGTGATCGGGCTGGAGCCGGGGTTGGTCATTACCAACGTAGTCCCGGATAGCGCCCGGCTTCGCCTGCGCGCTCAACGCAACACGTGGTCAAACTTGTCAGCAGATCAGACCGCAGTGGTCGCCGATCTCTCCGGGTTGGGGCCGGGAACGCACCAGGTAAGATTGCGAGTGGATATCAACGCCCAGGCCATTCTCGTGTTAGCCAACCCCGATATCTTGCGTTTTGACCTTGAAGAAGAACGCTCACGCGAGATCCCCATTCAAGCTAAATTGGAAGGCCAACTGGCTGTAGGCTACAGCGCAGGCCCGCCCGACATCCAACCCCGCCTGATAACCGTGCGAGGGCCACGTTCAGCAGTGGAACTCATCAGCGAGGTGCGTGTCGTAGCGCCGATGGATGGCCGGCGCGAGGCGTTTTCAGGCGACCTGCCGCTGGTCGCGCTGGATGCTCAGGGGAACGTCATTAACGCGCTGACGCTTGAGCCTGACACGGTGACAGTCTCTGTGCCCGTGACGCAGGATGCTGGCTATCGAGATATTGCGATCATTGCCCGGACAATCGGCGCGCCTGACAACGGCTACTATGTGACCGGGATCAAGATCATTCCTGATCTGATCTCGGTGCGTGGCGACCCGGAAATCATCAAGGCTATGCAGCCGTACACGGAGACGCTGCCAATCAATCTGGATGGGTTGACAGGCAGTGTGGTCAAGGAGGTTACGCTCGATTTGCCGCCCGGCGTTTCCCCGGTTGATGCTACTACAATCCAGATGTTCGTCTCGATTCAAGCCTTGCGGGGTAGCCGCAAAGTCAGCGTTCCTGTTCAAGTGGTGGGGCTGGAGGCTGGCCTGACTGCGACAGTTTCTCCCACAACTATTGACGTAATTCTGTCTGGGCCGCTGCCAGCGCTTAACCAGCTTCGGCTTGGCGAAGACATTATCGTTAGCGTCGACGCCAAAGGTCTCAAAGTAGGCGTCTATCAGCTTGATCCAAAAGTTCAGGTTTTTCGTAGCGAGATCGTCGCCGAGTCTATTTTCCCCACAGTCATCTCGACAACTATCAAAGCTATTCTGCCCAACTAGCCTGTCAATGCGCGCGCTGGTCATTAGGCGCGCCGCCTCATTAATTCCGTCAATGGCGTTTGATGGCTGGACAATTCTTCCATTTTTGCTATAACTATTTCGCATCGCATCAGTGTTGACATGCCCATAGGAGACAGTGATTATGGCTAAACCATCCCTGCATGGAGAAGTGTTTTATCCGTCTGATGAAATTGTGGCTAACGCCAATATCCCGGATCGTGACGCAATGCATCGAGAGGCGGAAGCCGATCTCGCCGGATTCTGGGGCAAGATCGCGTCAGAAGATTTTGAGTGGTATCAACCGTGGGACAAAGTCCTTGACGACTCCAACCCGCCTTTTTACAAATGGTTTGTTGGCGGCAAGACCAATGTCGTGCTCAACGCGCTGGATCGCCACGTCAAGACATGGCGGCGCAACAAAGTGGCTTTGATCTGGGAAGGCGAGCCGGGCGACACCCGCACGTTGACGTATCACCAGTTGAACCGCGAAGTGAATAAGTTCGCCAACATCATTAAAGCGATGGGCGTTCGCAAAGGCGACCGGGTGACTATCTATATGGGCCGCGTCCCTGAGATCGTGTTCGCCATGCTGGCCTGCGCCAAGATCGGCGCGGTGCATTCGGTGGTGTATGGCGGTTTCTCAGTCGAGGCGCTGCATGGCCGTATCGAAGACTCGCAGTCCAAAATCGCTATTACCTGCGATGGCGCATGGCTGCGCGGCAATATCGTTCCTCTGAAAAATATCATGGACGAAGCCCTTCAGCGCGCCCCTACCGTCCAAAATGTGATCGTGATCAGGCGCACCGGGCAAGAAGTCAACATGGTTCCGGGCCGCGACCTTTGGTATCACGATCTGCTGGCCCTGCCTATCGCTAATGGCGAATGTGAAACCGAACAGGTTGACGCTGAAGACCCGCTGTATATCCTGTACACGTCTGGCACAACCGGCAAGCCCAAAGCGATTGTGCACACGCACGGTGGCTATATGGTCGGCACGGCCACCACGCTAAAATGGGTGTTCGATCTTAAAGACACCGACACATGGTGGTGCGCGGCGGACCCTGGCTGGGTGACCGGGCATAGCTATATTGTGTACGCCCCGTTGGTCATTGGGGCAACCTCCTTTATGTACGAAGGCGCGCCAACTCATCCCTTCCCGGATCGCTGGTGGAATCTGGTTGAAAAGCATGGCGTCACTGTCCTGTATACCGCGCCAACTGCCATTCGCGGATTGATGCGTTTTGGCGAGGCATGGCCCGACCGCCGCGATCTTTCCAGCCTGCGGCTCCTCGGCTCAGTCGGCGAGCCAATCAACCCGGAGGCGTGGAAATGGTATCACCGGGTGATCGGCAAAGAGCGCTGTCCGATTATGGACACATGGTGGCAAACCGAAACAGGCTGTTTCATGATCACCCCGCTGCCCGTGACGCCGCTGAAGCCCGGCTCCGGGACGCTGCCATTCCCCGGCCTTCAAGTAGACGTGGTGACCGAGGATGGCAAATCGGCTGCCCCCAATGAAGAGGGCTATCTGGTGATCAAAACGCCTTGGCCATCAATGCTTCGCACGATCTACAAAGACCCGGAGCGCTATGTCAGCCAGTATTGGACCCGATTCCCCGGCGTCTACATGGCCGGCGACTCCGCCCGCAAGGATGAGGATGGCTATATCTGGATCATTGGCCGCGTCGATGATGTGATCAAGGTTAGCGGCTATCGGCTGGGGACGGCTGAGATAGAGTCGGCGCTGGTCAGCCATCCAGCCGTCTCTGAAGCGGCGGTGATTGGCATCCCTGACGATGTGAAGGGCAATGTGATCAAGGCTTTCTGCATCTTGCGGCAGGGCTTTGACGGAACGCCCGCGCTGTCGGAAGAGCTTAAAGATCATGTCGGCCACGAGATCGGCCCGATTGCCAAACCAGCGACTGTCGATTTTGTCCCGACTCTGCCCAAGACTCGCTCTGGGAAGATCATGCGGCGTGTCCTCAAGGCCCGCGCGCAGGGGTTGGATGAAGGCGACCTTAGCACGCTCGAAGAATAAGCCTGCGACTTGGATTCTTCTATCTTGAAGGAGTTTACAACGGATGAAGTTGAAAAGATGGGTTGTCTTTCCAGTGATAATTGTCGCGCTTCTGGCTGCGTGCAGCGTTCCATCGCCAGCCGCCACATCGCCGCCAACCGAGGTGGCGGCGACGGAAGATTTGCCCACGCCTGAAACGACCGAAGCTCCTGCCACTGAGCCAGCCAAAGACACCATTGTGTTTGGCGATATTGGCAGCGATCCCGCCGAGATCATTGACGGGACGCAGCCGATAGCGGACTATGTGGCTTCGAAGCTGGCCGACTACGGCGTCGCGGCGGGGGCAGTGAGGGTGGCCGCTTCGGACACCGAGATGATCGAATTGATCAAGAATGGCGAGGTCGATCTCTATTTCGACAGCGTTTACCCCGCTACATTGATCGCAGATGGCTCCGGAGCTAGGCCGTTTGTTCGGCGTTGGAGCCGCGGCGTGGGCGAATATCATACGGTGATTTTTGCCAGCAAAGCCAGCGGCATTGCCAGCGTCGATGATTTGCCCGGCAAGATGGTCGCGTTTGACAATCCTTACTCAACGTCAGGGTACATGCTGCCGCTGGCCTACTTGTCTGAACAGGGGTTCACGCTCACTGAGAAACAGTCAAACTCTGACGCGGTAGCCAAAGATGAGATTGGTTATGCTTACAGCAACGCCGATGAAAACACGGTGCAGTGGGTGATCAGCGGGCTGGTCGCGGCGGGCGTGACCGATAATGTCCGTTACGCGCGTCTGGATCAGGCTGTCCGGGATCAACTGGTCATTCTGGCTGAGACGGAAGACGTGCCGCGCCAGGTTGGGCTGGCCCGCGCTGACATTGACCCCAAGCTGCTCAAGGCCATCACCGAGATTCTCCTGAAAGCCGACCAGGATGATGAGGGCAAAGCTGCGCTGGAGAGCTTCGCCAACACGACCAAACTCGACGAATTCCCGGACATCGACAAGACCTTTGTCCGTATCCGCGAAATGATCGATCTGGTGAACAAAGCTCAAAAACCATAGAAACGTTCCCAGAGCCGAGGCGCGTTGTTGGCCTCGGCTCTGGCGTCACGGGAGCTATCAAGCATGAATCGGTTGTTTGGCTGGTGGTGGAACACGTCGCTCGGCGGCAAGGTGGTTATCTTTAGCAGCTTGCTGGTGTTGGCGGCTGTGGCAGTCCTCACGCTGGTTTCTATCGAACGCGAGCAATCCAGTTTTCACGCGCAGCTAGAAGCACAGGCTGATTTGCTGCTGGAAGCGCTGGCGTTGAACATGCGCGACCCGCTCTACAAGCTGCAAGTCAGCGAGATGGACGAGATGGTCAAGATCGTTGGCGACAACAAAAGCATTACCCAGTTAAGCGTCTATGATAGCAAGGGTTTTTTGTTGGTTGACTCTGACCAGGAGCTGCCTATCGCTGCTCTCTCGCCCGATCCGGTAGGCGCTCGGCTGGTCAACAGCGAATCCGGCCAGATGATGCATGAATGGCAGACGGGGCGGCTGCTGGCGGGCAGGCCGGTGACCATTGGCAACCAGAATGTCGGCGCGGTGGCGGTGGGCCTTTCCACCCAGCCGTTGGATGAGCGAGTCGCCACGCTTACCTTCCAGAGCGTTCTTATCGCGCTGATCATCATTGCCGTCGGGCTGGGTCTGGCGATCATCCTCACCCGCCAGGTCACCCGCCCGTTGGAGGGGCTGACACAGGCCGCCGCGCAGATGGCGGAGGGCAAGCACGACACCCACGTTGAAGTTCAATCCAAAGACGAAGTGGGCCAATTGGCGGCGGCTTTTAACCAGATGGCTGATCGAGTCAAACAGCGCGAGACCGATCTCAAAGACCTCGCGGCGGGGCTGGATCAGATGGTCAAGCAGCGCACGGCTCAGTTGGAGCAGCAAAACAACGATTTGACTCTCGCTCGGAAACAGGCTGAAGAAGCCACCCAGATCAAAAGCCAGTTTTTAGCGACAATTTCGCACGAGCTTCGAACGCCGCTGAACTCAATCATGGGTTTCAGCCAATTGCTTTTGCTGGGCGCGGCGGGCGATCTCAATGAAAAGCAAGCCGACCGCATCGAGCGCATTCTGAAAAGCGGGCAAGAGCTTCTCTCGCTGATCAATGACCTGCTTGATTTGTCTAGGATAGAGGCGGGGCGCGCCGAAATCATTCGCAAGCCCTTTGCTGTCAAAACATGGGCGCACGAAATCACCCATCAATTAGAAAGCCTTGCCCAGCAAAAGAGCCTCGCTTTTGAAAGCTCGGTTGATCCCGGCCTGCCGGAAACGCTCATCGGCGACCCGGATCGGCTGCGGCAGGTGGCTGTCAATTTGCTCGGCAACGCCATTAAGTTTACTGAGCGCGGAAAAGTGAGCTTCAGGATTGAGAAACAAAGTGTGGACTCGTGGGTGATGATTGTCTCTGACACGGGCATCGGGATCGCGCCGCACGCTCAGAAATTTATTTTCGATGAATTCCGCCAGGTGGATAGCTCGCCGCAGCGCGAATATGGTGGCACGGGGCTGGGGTTGTCTATCGTCCGCAACCTTGTCGTGCTCATGGGCGGCGAAGTCAGTGTTCACAGCAAGGTTGGCGAAGGCAGCGTATTCACCGCGCAGTTTCCGTTGCTGACTGAAGCTGTGTCTCAGGTGTGAGGGCATTATGTCCGACCCGGCAATCAGCCAATGGAAAATATTGGTTATTGATGATGACACCGACAATCTGGATGTCGCGTCGCAATATTTGGAGTTTGTCGGCGCGACTGTCAGGACGGCCAGCAGCGCGCAAGAAGGCATGGCGATTTTAGACGCCTTCGAGCCGACCTTTATCCTGTTGGATTTGTCAATGCCGGTCATGGACGGCTGGGAAATGTTCAAACTGCTCAGGGCGCGCCCGCAAACGGCTTCTACGCCTATCATTGCCGTGACCGCCCATGCCATGCAAGGCGATGTGGTGCGCGCGCTGGAGGTCGGATTTGATGGCTATATCACCAAACCTTTTATGTTGAAGTCGCTTCTTGATGACATCAAGAGCTGCCTCGCTCAATCATCGCGTCTTCGCTGAAGTTCAAAGGATTCTCCTGTGGATCAATCTGTCCGTGATAAGCTGGATCAATATGCCCGCGATCTGTTCGCCCCCGAAGACGATCTGCTACGCCGCCTGCAAGCCGAAAGCCAGCAGGCCGGAATGCCCGCCATAAGCGTCAGTCCCGACGAAGGGCGGATGCTCCAATTCCTGCTAAAGTCAGTGGGGGCGCGCCGTGTGGTCGAACTCGGAACGTTGGCCGGATACAGCGGCATCTGGATGGCCCGCGCCTTGCCCGCTGATGGTCGCCTGATCACGCTGGACAACAACCCGGATCACGCCGCCTTTGCCCGGCGCATGTTTGACGCCGCCGGGTTGTCAGATCGCGTGGAAGTTCGGTTAGGCAAAGCGCTCGACAGCCTGAAGAAACTCTCCGCCGAGGCTCCCATTGACGCTATGTTTATCGACGCCGACAAAGACAGCTATCCGGCTTATCTCGATTGGGCCATCGAAAACGTCCGATCAGGCGGCTTGATCATGGCTCATAACGCTTTCTTTGGCGGCTCGGTTGTCGGCGCGGAACAGCGCGACGCCCGGTTAGTCGAAGGGTTGCGAGTGTTCAACCAGCGGCTCGCCAGCGACCCGCGCCTGTTCGGGACGATTATCCCCATCGGCGATGGCCTTGCCGCCGCTGTCCGACTCTAGCTTTTCGCCAATAGCTGCCGCTCCGTTGGGCGCGATCCCCGGCCAATTGATTGAACAGTTCGAGACAGCCTATCATCATCCCCCGTATGTGGCGGTTCGCGCGCCTTGGCGCATTTCGTAACGCGGGAAGGGGGCATGGGTGTCGCCAATTGGTTTATGTACGTTTGAGCGAACGTGAAAGGTAAATCGATTTTGGCATCCTACATCAGCGAGTCGTTATCCACAGGAATTTGTGGGGCATCAAAGATTTGTACAAGTTGACTGTCAGGAAGCAAGTACTTGTGGCATCGAGTAAGGTATTCCGTCAGATATTTGCGATGCTCGGAATATAATAATGCGGCGTCGATTGGCTCATGTCCTGAAGAAGACGGAAACTTCCTTTCAAGTATCATTCGAACCACTTGCTCGGCCACAATCTCAGCGACAAGTAGTCTTGTAGTAGGCAGATCATTGCGATAAGGAGGCGCAGACCCACGATACCGTTTCATAATAGGATGGAAACCCATTACCTCGATAGTTGTCTGTGAGTCGCTTTGGTAAACGAGAGCGCGGTTTTCTCCCTCTGCCTTATCAACAATTTTGATAGCAAGTGAGGGTCCTTCTTCCTCCTTAGTTACAACAATCCTACATATTGCTTCAAGACCACCAAGCCTTGCTGTGAGAGTAGCTTGCGAAGCAAGTTTTCTGGCCTCAACGGTGACCTCGGAAACGTATTGTTCAAGCTCCTCATCAAATAAGAAGGTCACACGACCAGTACGAACTACGATAGCCGAATCCGAACTTGTGATTGATGCTTCGGTTCCATGATTGGCTATGTCGTCGAGTGGGGCTAAAATTCGGATTGCTTTCTTTCTCGTCCAAGCTATTCGGTAATTGTTTCGCTCAAATTGCAAATATTCCACCGGTTGGACTTCAATTTCCTCAATTTCACGTTCCGGTCGAACTTCTACCACTGCCACAGCCGAATAGCTGCTGCTAGTAACGGAAAGCATTGTTTGATCTTCAAGAAGTGGCCGCAGATGTATTTGCCCAGAGAGAAGATCCGGGCGTGTCCTGTGAGGTGCTAGGGCAATAGTTAAACCGTCGAGAACCTCTACTACACCCCCTGGATCACATTGTATATCTATCTCACTAATACCTATTTCGGGATTGACTATAACGCTAACAGTTTTGTCCTCACCCATATATAACACAACGTCTTCTGGTATTAGCTTTACAGTCGGCAAATTGGCCCCGGTCTGATCTATTTGCGAGAGACCCACATCATCGATCTCACGAAGATGTCCATCAATCAACTTGGAGAGATCACGACCTAGGCCGTCAAGTGACTTGCGTAGCCTGCTAGACTCGGTTGAAGAGTGCTCGCGCGACTTCCTCTCTTCATCAGCAATCAGCGGCCCCAAATATTCCTCTATGGCAGTAGCTAAGGCTCTGTAGAATGGATGCGCCTTTTGGAGGCCGTCTCGTCTCCTCGTGATGATTGGTATAGGGTTGGTTTCGTCTTGAGATTCACTGGCGTCGAGCCTTCGATCATACTCGGCTGCCAATTGGTCTATATAAGGACATTCCACGCGCCCAGAAAACCATCCTGCATGAGGGCTGTTCTCGAAGCGGAAAAGGGTATTCTCGTAGATTGCTCTGCGGCCTTTGATTAGCAGCCCCGCTGGCCGGAGATGGTCAGACGATGGATCATCATATCTTTCTGCATTGCGGAAGATTGTTAATAGTGCTGTGGCGTTCGGGTAGCCTTCTATGACCAGTTCAACTAATTCAGGCGAAAGCACCGTTGGCAGGTCGGGGAAACTAAAACGGATTATGTCGGATATGCCGTTGTTAAGATTGACAAGCCTAACCTCCCGATTTGGATCGGCCATTATGTCACGCAGTTGATAATGCTTTCTGAGCTTTTCGATGAGCTTTTCATGCTGAGGACACATATGACCCGTCACGTTGATTGTAACTACAGTCCCGTTCCGAGGAATGCCAAGCTGCTGCCTATCGTCAGCCGTGGGCTTGCGTGGTGGTTCTAAAGTGTAGTTGCCGTTAGTGTCAAGTACCAAATGCGCGTATTCATCGTCGCATATGCTCTCGAAAGAAACTTTCCCGAAAGCGGCTAAATCCTTCGATCCCCTTCCGAGGTTCCCGCGAACGTTGGCACCGTTTTCAAAACCGGATGTCCGGCCACCTAAGTGAATGATCGCCTCTTCCATCCGCAAAGCAGACATACCGATGGCACGGTCCTTCGTTACTACCTTCCAAGGATTTCCTTTTCTTCGATGCTCAATTTCGATCATGATCTTGCCAAATTTATCTCCGTATGCATCATCGGCATTAGTTATCGTCTCGATTAAAGCGCGAACGATGTCGCCGCCCATTGCTTCTGTAGAGTCTTGATGGAACGCGCGACCAGTATAGATTAACTGCCCTTGTTTCTGCTTCACGATCTCAACCTCCAAACCAGTCTGGATGCTCAACTGCAACTTGATCCAAGAAATGCAGGATGTTTTCCTTTTGAGCAGCGTTGGCGATAGCTCTCGCTGTAGCAAGACGGTCGCTCCAAATCGAGGAGCTACTATCTGGCGAGCACCGCAATACTTCCGCCATTTTCCACTTCTCTTGAGGAACTGCCCCTAGTTCGCTCCATTGAATGAAAGATTCGCTTCTCACTATCTCGGCAAGCAGTCTCGCAGAAGGTTTCTGCTTCGGTTCAGGGACAAGAGACCCTGCCTCTAAGAGACGAAAGAGACGTTTCGAGTTGGACTCGATCCATTTTTGGCCTTCAACTGTAAGTTGGCGGCCAAATGCGTCTCCAGTCTTAATAAGCAATCGAGGCTGTTTTCCCTCAGCTACCTGCAAGGCTTTAGTGCATTTCTTGTAATCGGGCCAGTCTCTAGTTCGCCATTTGAAGCGGGCAGGAGCTAACTCAAAACATTTGACGGAAATATCTTCAATATCAACAAATTGCGCGCTTCCCCCAAGTTGGTGTAGGGCCCATAAGAAGATTTCCCAACTAGCAACCTCTAATAGGCTCATATATTGGATTTCCTCTGTCTTCGGACTTTCCTCTTGCGGGGTGCTGGTGAGTAGCTAGGCAGGTTCCACGCGGCAAGAGCATATGTGCCGCGTTCAGTGCGGATGAAACGATCACTAGCGCGACGCAACCTGAGAATTATATTGGCCTCGTCGCCTTTTCCCGGAAGTGGAACACCCATTTCAATAAGGGATGCACGGATCTGCCGAATGTGTAATGGAGTGCCTGCGGATAAAAAGATTCTTTCAATATGATCTTCAAGCAGTGGAGAAGATGATGCCAAATAAGGCTGGGCCTCATTTGGCAAAAGATCATTTTTAGGAGAAGAGAGGTGGATAAGTCGATGAACTAAGTCCAACTTTTCACGAGCTGCATCAAGCTGTTGCTGCAAGGGGATGATATTAGAGGTAAGTTCTGCAATCTCACGTTCGACATTCTCTGTTAATGCACGGAGTGTTTCATCCGTGTCTGGTAAGTTAGATACCTCGTCGCTATTCATAATCTTATTTTAGCGTAAGTACGTCGTACTTGTCAAGTACTTACAACGCGCGTTTTCGTAGATTAAGGTGTTTGCTGGGTTGATAGCTGAATCAGGTGGGTTACACGCGCCGTTTAGACACGGCTTGCTCGCGGCGGGCAACCCGAAGGATGCCCATCCGACGGGCACAGCAATTGGAATAATAAATCTAACGGGTGTGGGTGTGGCGGGTGAGGCCATTCGCCCTCAATCTTGCCCCCGCAGCCCTATCGCATGGTATAATCCGCGCTCTGGCGCTCACCCACGAGCGCCAGAGTTTTGTGTTAAGGAATATTCGCTATGCGCCCGTTCAAACGCTTCGCGCTGCCTTTGCTGCTCATCCTGATGGTCTTGCTCACAGCGACGGCGTGCAAGCGTCCCACCCGCCGTCTGGTGACTTTCACGCCCGGCCCGCAGCAAGCGACAACGCCGCCTCTGCAAGGGGTGACGCCCACCGCCGGGGTCACTTCTACGCCCTCGCCCACGCCGCTGCCCGGCCCCTTCGGGCCAGCAGGCTACCCATCCAATATCAACCCGCTGACCGGGCTGGCCGTCAGCGATCCGAACCTCCTGATCAAACGCCCGATTCTGGTCAAGGTTAGCAACGAATCCCCGCATGTTCGCCCGCAGGCCGGGCTGCAATCGGCGGACAACGTCTGGGAATACCAGATGGAGAATCTGGCCGTGACGCGCTTCACCGCTGTCTTTTATGGGCAATCGCCGGAGCGCGCCGGGTCGGTTCGCAGCGCGCGCCTAATCGATGTGAACCAACTGGTAGATATGTACGGCGGCATTCTGGTTAATTCGGGGGCCAGTTCCAACTATCACTACCCCGGCACGCCGCCGCGCGTGCTGGAACTGCTGCGCGCCGCCAAATGGGGCGACCGCGTGATCTCGGAAGATTATGTCCGGGCGTCCTATGGCTCGCCCTATTTGTTGCGCGTGCCAGACATGCCTCGCCCCGGCACGGCGGACTATCACACGCTGTTCGCCTTCCCCGCCGAAATCTGGAAACTGGCGACCGAAAAAGGTTGGAATCAGAAGCCTAACCTCGAAGGCTTCGCCTTCAATTACGCCCTGCCCGCCGGAGGAACGCCGACCACGGGCGTTGACATTGAATATGGCAGTCGGGGCTTCAAACGTTCATGGCGCTACGACCCGGCTTCGGGAAAGTGGCTGGCCTCGCTGGAAGATCGTCAGGGCGCGGCGTCGGATACCCCCGATCAGGATTACCTGACAGGCAAGCAGCTTGCCTTTGACAACGTAGTGATTGTCTATGCGGCGCACTACCCGGCGGATTTTGTCGAGTTCCAGAACGAAGATGGCTCTGTCCAGCTTCCCTCGATTGACATCGACCTCACTGGCGAGGGCCAGTGCGTCCTGCTGCGTGACGGTCAGCGCACTGACTGCATCTGGAAGCGCGTCAACAAAGAAGGCATGCTTCAATTCTTCGATGTGAACAACCACGTCATGCCCTTCAAGCCGGGCCAGACGTGGTTTGATGTGGCATCCAGCAACTACGCCAAGCCGAAGATCGCTTTCTTGCCGCAGTAACGCGCTCTAACACTTTTGCCTGACGCGAGGGGAATCTTGCTCAAACTTCGCTTGATTTTGACCGCATTGTTGTTAGCGTTGGCGTTCGCTGCCTGCGGGCCGCAGATACAGACCGTGATCACGGTCATTGTGACAGCAACACCGGGGCCAACCGGGACGCCGACAGTGGAACAGCCCACGCCCACGTGGACGCCCGTCCCGACCATCACCCCGCGCCCGACGCAGGCCGGGGCGACCCCGATGCCGGAGGCTTACAATCCGCTGACCGGGCAGTTCGTCAAAGACCCGGCGGTCCTGATGCGCCGCCCGCTGGTGACCAAGATCAGCAACGAATCGCAGGAAGTTCGCCCGCAAAGCGGCCTTTCGTTTGCTGACCATGTATGGGAATACCAGATGGAAGGTTTCCAGCAGACACGCTATACCGCCATTTTTTACAGCCGCGCCCCGGAGCAGGTTGGCTCGGTGCGTAGCGCCCGGCTGATTGATGTGCATGAGTTAATGTTCATGTACGATGGCTTGCTGGTCTACTCCGGGTGCAGCATCGGCGTGTGCTGGCAGATTCAGAACGCGACATGGGGCAACAGCCGCGCCTTCCGCGAAGACAAGATCGCGCTGGTGCGGATCTCCGGCGTCCCGCGTGAAGGCATTAGCCTGTATCACACGCTGTTCGCTTTGCCGGACAAAGTCTGGTCGGAAGCCAATGAGCGCGAAGTCAATGGCCGCCCCAATCTTCAGCCCATGCATTTTGACCCCAATCCGCCGCCGAAGGGCGTCACCACTCACGAATTCGTGATAGATTATCCCGCGCTGGGGCCGCGCCACCGCTGGGAATACAACGAGGCCAATCGCAACTGGTTGAGCTTTACCACCGACCAACGCCAGCAGGCCGACGAAGAGCCAGACATTGATTTTGCCACCAAAAAGCAGTTGGCCTTTGATAACGTTGTATTGATCTATGCCGATCACTCGCTGGCCGATTATCTTGAAGACGAAGCCAACCAGCTTTCCTCGGTGGAGATCAACTTGCAAGGGGAAGGCGACGCGGTGCTGATGCGCGATGGCAAACGCTACAACTGCCGCTGGGTTCGTCACGACATCGCCGATATGATCGCGCTGGTGGATTCATCAGGCAACCCGATCCCGCTCAAGCCGGGAACGACGTGGTTCAACGTCTACTCAGCCAACATGTTCCAGCCGGATGTTTCATTTTCTGCCCAATAGGCAGAAAACAAAACGAAAAGCCACAGGCAAACTTGCCGCTGTTTGGATTGCAATCTGGCCCGGTTGTCAGTAAAGTAGAAGTGGTCAGAATCGGAGATCGATTAATCACGGTTTATTGCTGGACACTGGTTTTTGGCGCCCCGCCTCGTTGTCTTGGTTTGGCTTCCCCGGTAAGGAATTCCTATGAACTTCCGCGATTATCAATGGTTCAAAAATCCGCGAGGGCTGCGCAACAATGGCCCCTATCTGGCGATCAAGCCAGAACGCTACACCCGCCCACGGATGGGTTGGGCGCGGCTCGTCGCTGGCGGCACGGAGCATCTTGATACCGTGAAAAGTCTCGTCGCTCAGAACTGCATGCCCATAATCAGCATTTACCGTGAACGCATGGGCGCGGCGCCCGCGCCTAACGCATGGTATGACCTGTATCTTCAGTACATCGACGCGGGCGCGCTGTGGTTTGAATTTTACGAAGAGCCAAACAGCCCGCAGTTCTGGCCCCTTAGCGCCGATGGCAGGCCTGCCATCACGCCGGACTGGAACTCTCAAGAGTGTATTCAGCCGTTAATGGACAACTGGCTCGTGTGGGCCGAACATATCATCAAGCTGGGCGGCTATCCGGCCTTCCCGGCGCTGGCTGAGACCACCGAACCCGCGCTGGCAACCGTCAAATGGTTGGAAATCTGCCTGTTGTATCTGAAGGAAGTCGCGGCAGAACGCTTTATCAAGCTGTTGGATGGCGGCCTGTGGCTGGCTGCTCATCCCTTTGTCATGAACCATTATTATCAGGAGCCGCCCGGCGGCCCGGTCAACGCCCAGCGTCCGCACTATCAACAGAGCGCGGCTGAAGAAGGCTGGCATTTTGAATATCCCTATGACCCTGTCCAGCAGCATGCCGATCCGGGCCGCAGCCCGTTTGGCGGAACAGCCCAATCGCCGTTTGGCGATCCGAATGGGCTGGTGGCTGCTGGCGAAGCGTTCCAAGAATTGTTGCGCAACATGTTCAACGCTGGCCCCATCCCTGTGATTGGCACGGCGGGCGGCATCCATCCGATTCCCGCGCCCAATGCCGATCCTGTTCAGCAGGACGCCCGTTATTTGTCTTATGACCGCGATAGTCATGGCGAGGCGACGTTAGCCATGTTCCAGTGGATCGCGCGGCATGGCCCGCCCTGGTTTTTCGGCGTGGCCCTATCCACAGAAGCCGACTATTACAGCGGGCCTAGCCTTGCCCCGGCGATAGAGTTGCTCCTGAATCGCCCGCCTGTCCTGAAAGAAATCCCCGATCTGGATACAACGCACGGAATCGCCATGAGCGCCGCCCCGCCTGCCCCCGAACCGGCGGCCTCGTCTTCGCCAGTGTCACCTGAAACGCCGCCTGCTCCGCAGCCAGTGATGAATAATCCTGAGCCGCCTTCGCCTATCAGCGCGCCGACGCCCATGCTTCCAGCCATGCCCTTGCCGCAATTGTTGCAAGAGCCGCCTCCGCCGCCCCCATCTGAGCCGATTGCTCTGCCTTCGGTGATGCCGCCTGCTGCCCCGTCGCCCAATTTGCAGCCAATCCCTATGCCGCCTTCGTCCCCATCGATGGAGGCAAGGGGGGCAGGCCCCGGCCCGGTCAGCGGCGCGCCGGATTATCACTGGTTGCTGCTGGCGCCCGACCTGCCGGAGGATTGGTTTTGGGACGTCGCGTGGCGTTATTGGGACGCTTTTCGTCCGACGCTGATCCCGTCCACTAATCTGATCGGCGGCGTTCCACCGGAAAACTCGCTGGCTGTGACTGTCATTGCGCCAACGTCGGCCCTGGACGCTTTGAAACAGAGCATCCACAAGGACTATCCCAACGTCAAAATCGACGCTATCGCGGCGGATGATCAGGACGCGTTGCAAACCGAACTCGAACGCCGGGCGCAGATCGATCAGGAATATGGGGAATAAGGCTGCGCGGCAGCCCCTCCGACGCGCCACCGGACATTCGGATGTATTGTCATGAACTTCCGTGATTACCAGTGGTCAAAGAACCCGCGCGGTTTGCATAATGATGGCGCTTATAAGCCCATTGTTTTAGATCGCTATATTCCACCCGGTCTGGGGTGGGTGAAGTTGGTGACCGCCTCCGATGAGCACCTCAGCGCCGCCGCCCAATTGGTGGCGCAAGGTGTCACGCCGATAATACGCATGTACGCCCCGCGCATGGGGGCTGATCCCCCGCCTGAGCAGTGGTATCCCCTCATGCAGCAATACATCTCGGTCGGCTGCCGCTGGTTCGAAACTTACAACGAGCCTAATCAGGAAGTCGAATGGCCTGTTAACGAGTCAGGCCAACTGACGGTCAACGTTGATTGGAAAAACCGCGACAAAACAATCATCCCGCTGATGTCTAATTGGCTGACATGGGCAGAGCGAGTCATTCAGATGGGATCCTATCCGGCCTTTCCCGGCTTCACTGAAACGACTGATCCGCGTCTGGCGACAACGTTATGGATGGAAGCCTGTATTGCGGCCCTGCGCGACCTCTTTAGGGATCGCTTTGTCAATGTGATGCACAACGGCTTGTGGTGCGCCGCGCATCCGTACTTGCTCAACCATTTTTACCAATCGGTTAGCGAAGACCTCCCCTATCTGGCCCGGCCTTACGCGCAGGAGGACGCTAACGGCGATGGCTGGCATTTTGAATACCCTTATGATCCGCTCCAACAGCGCAACGATCCGGGCAGGACAGTTTTTGGCGGCACAGCCCTGACGCCCTATGGAGACCCCAATGGACTCCTCGGCACGGGCGAGATATTCCAGCAGTTGATCAAAAAGCATTTCGATGCCGGGCCAATCCCGGTGGTTGGAACTGAGGGCGGAATTGCCGATATCCCCGGGCTGGATGGAGGAACCAGGCAGCACGATCCGCGTTATCCGCCTTACAGCCGTGACAGCCATGCGGAAGCGACAATGGCGATGTGGCGCTGGATCGCCGAAGAAAGCCCTCCCTGGTTCTGGGGCGTCACCTTATGGCTGGAAAGCGACTATTTCAATAAGCATGGCGACCCTGTTCCCGCCATACAGCGCATGATCAACGAGCCGCCGATTCTCAAGCCTGTGCTCAATGTTGACACAACCAGCGGGCGCGTGTTCAAGATTGGCGAATTGGCGGAGACTAATGCTGGCCCGCGCCCCACTGCCCAGCCAGAACCCGGCCCCGGCCCGCTTGAAGGCTCGCCCGATTACCACTGGCTGATCCTCGCGCCCGGTTTGCAGGCCGATTGGTTTTTTCAGGCCGCTCAACAATATTGGCAGGTTTTTCGGCCTACCGTGCTGGTCAACTGGCGGCTTATCCGCACGATTCCCTATAGTAAAACGCTGGCAGTCACCGTGCTGGCCCGCAGCGACACCATCAAATACATGGACAAGCGCGTCCGCGATGTCTGGCCCAACATTTATTACGACGCGCTGGTATACGACACGTTGGCTGAAATGCAAGCCGAGTTGGATCGCCGGGCCTTATTGCTCAAGCGTTTTGGCTGACAATCCACCGTATCTCTGGAGAACCCTGCATGGCCTTTATCTTCCACATCGCTCCCCGCCTTGACTGGGAGGCCGCCAATCAAGCGGGCGAATATCGCGCCGCTTCGTTGGAGACCGAAGGTTTTATCCACTGTTCGACTTCTGATCAGCTGCTCGCGGTCGCTAACCGCTTCTATCACGGCCAGCAAGGGCTGGTCATGCTGTGCATTGACATCGATCAGTTGCAGTCCGAATGCCGCTTCGAGCCAGCCACCGAGCCGCTGCCCGGCGCGGCCAGTAGTGATTTTCCGCATGTCTATGGCCCCATCAACGCCAACGCAGTGGTCAAGGCCTTGAGTTTCACGCCCGGTCCCGATGGACGATTTCTCGTGCCGGGCCGTACGGTTCGCTTCGGATAACCCCACCATGCCTTTGCTTGAAGAGCAAATTCTTGCTGCCTTCACCCTTCGCGGCCTAACTGTGGCGACCGCCGAAAGCTGCACAGGCGGTCTGCTGGCGGATCGCTTGACCAACGTTGCAGGCAGTTCGGCTTATTATGTGGGCGGGGTAGTCAGCTATTCCAATGACGCCAAGCAAACCCTGCTGGGCGTTGAGCCTCATGCGCTGGAAACGGCGGGCGCGGTCAGCAATGTTGTGGCCTGCCAGATGGCTGAAGGCGTCCGCGCCCGGTTGAAAACGAACGTGGGGATCGGTATTACGGGGGTTGCCGGGCCGGGCGGCGGGACGGCTGAGAAACCCGTCGGGCTGGTCTGGATTGGCCTCGCCGACAGCGCGGGCAGCCGCGCTGAACGCTATGTCTGGGATTCGGATCGGGCAGGGAACAAGCGCTTGTCGGCTGAAGCGGCCATGCGGCTGCTGTTAGCATGGGCGGAAGCCGTCCCAATGGTGTCATCATGAGCGCCTTTGAGCCGTGCGCTGTGGAAATCCGTGTCGCCATCGATGGCAGTGTCACGCCCCTTCGATTCATGGCCAACGGGCGTTGGCTGCCGGTGGGCCAGATCGGGCGCGCATGGTCGGACGCTGATGGAGATCGCTGGCTGATCCTGCCACCGGCGCTCAATCAGACGCTTGAGCTTCGACGCGCGGCGGATGGCCTGTGGTCAACCCGCGCTTACGGGTCAAGCATGGCCTGATAGTTGAGGCTGCGCGAAAAGGGCATGGCGCGCTTTGGGGGAATCATGATTGTCGGCGTTGGTCATGCTGCCCCTCCGAGTTTCCATTTGGCAATTAACATTCTTTGACCGATAATAGCCCTATGCCAAGAACCAAGAAAAGCGGATCGCTCGCTTCGCCAACCCCTGCTCGCGCCGCGAATCCTCTCAACGCGATTGAGCCGCGCCTGAGATATCTGCTTCCCGCGGATCTTTACGCGGCAGCGTGGGTAAACCCATCATCCGAGACATTGATGCGTGTGTTCGAGCATCTCAGGACGCTCCAGCGCATTCTGTATGACTATGTTCCACGTCAGGTCACCGAATCGCAGCCCCAGCCCGGTGAAGAGCGTCATGAGTGGCAGGAAGGCACGCTGATGTTCACCGATCTGGCGGGGTTCACCCCTCTGATGGAAGCCAACGCCTCTCGCGGCAAGGACGGCGCGAAGACCCTGCTGGGAACGCTGACGGCCTACTTCTCGGAGATTCTGGAAGTCGCCAGCAAGTCCGGCGGCAACCTTCTCGAATTCACCGGCGATGCGATGCTGATTCAATTCCCGCCAGAGCAGCGACGCAACGACACGGCTCAGGCTATCCGAGCCGGGCTGCGTATGCAGCGGGCTATGGCGAAGTTCGCCAAAATCGAGACCGAGCAAGGCACGTTCTCGCTGGGGATGCGCGTTGGCATCCATACCGGGCGATTTTTCACCGCCGACATTGGCACGCCGCGCCGGATGGAGCATGTCCTGTTAGGCACATCGGTTCAGCGCGCCAAGCAAGCCGAAGGGGCGGGCGCGCAGGGGCGGGTCAATGTGACGATGGAAGCCTATGAGCGCGCCAGGGACATGTTCAAGTTTGAAGAAGGCAACCCCGGCCATAGGCTGGTGGTGGATAATTTGTCAACCACCCAGCTTGGCGAATTTGACATCTCGTCCACAGGCCGCCGCATGGCAGGGGCCGTGTTGTTTGACCGCAGCGTCGAGGCTCTTGTGACCGAAATCGAGCGCGGCGTTGGCGTAGTCGAGCCGTTGGCAGCGTACATCCCTGATCCGATCTTGAATGTGTTGATTGAAAACGCCGCGCGGCGCGAGATCCCGCCGGATTTTGTCTACCCGACCGTGTTGTTTGTCAACCTGATCGGTTTGCCCGAGTCGGTTGATCACGCCCTGCCAGAAGAGGAACCGGGCATTGTAGCCAGTTTTTCGCAGGTGTTCGCCATGATCAACGCCGCCGTTGAAGCGCGCGGCGGGGTGCTCAAAAAAATCACCTATCATCTGGCCGGATCGGACATCATGATCTTCTTCGGCGTTCCCACCGCCCATACCGACGACGCCGTGCGCGCCGCCGATGCGGCGATGGCGATCCGCGACATTATCACCTCGCTTGATCCGCCAGTGGTCGGGGGAAAGAAAGTTGAAGTCAGTTGCCAGATCGGGTTGTCGAGCGGGCCGTGCTTCGCCGCCGAAATTGGCGAGCCGCGTGGCCGCCGCGAATTTAACGTGCTGGGCGACACCGTGAACACTGCCGCCCGCTTGATGGGCCGCGCCATTGGCA
>Ga0210377_10000233_pt1 | contig 52738 bp, 51 predicted proteins | sample PLM4_65_b1redo_FD_155480 | JGI IMG/M metagenome (GOLD analysis project Ga0210377, IMG submission 155480) | Groundwater sediment microbial communities from an aquifer in East River, Colorado, USA - PLM4_65_b1 redo | ecosystem: Environmental > Terrestrial > Soil > Riparian zone | place: USA: East...
GCTTGATGGCCCTGATCAACGACGTGCTCGACCTGTCGAAAATCGAGGCCAAGCGGGTGGAGGTCAAACCGCGCCCGTTCGCGCCGAAGCAGCTTGCCGTCGATCTGCAAGGCCAGATCGAGAGTCTGGCGAAGCAGAAGAGCCTGCTGCTGGAAGTGAACGTTGACCCGCTGTTGCCGGCGCAGATCATGGGTGACGATGGGCTGATCAATCGCGTCGTAGTCAACTTGCTGGGCAACGCTATCAAATTCACCCCGCGCGGCAAGATCAGCCTGTCGTTGACTGCGGTGTCCGCCAACACATGGGCCGTTTCCGTGCAAGACACGGGCATCGGCATTCCGCCGCACGCTTTAGAGTACATTTTCGATCCGTTCCGGCAGGCCGATGGCTCAACCCAGCGAGCCTTTGGTGGGACCGGCCTCGGCCTGGCCATTGTGCGCGACTTGGTTCGCCTGATGGATAGCACAGTGCGTGTCGAGAGCGCGGTCGGGCAAGGTAGCACGTTCACCGTGACCCTGCCCCTCAGCGTGCCGCAGGACGCTGTTAAACAGATGGAGGCGACAGCATGATTACACGAGAAACGGTTCACAGTTGGCGCGTGCTGGTCGTCGATGATGAGCCTGACAGCCTGGAAGTGGTGATGCGGGTCTTGCGTTTCTACGGCGCGCTGGTCTTCACTGCCTCGAACGGCGAAGAGGGCTTAAAAGCTGCCAGAGACAAGGCCCCCACCTTCATCCTGTCTGATCTGTCGATGCCCAAAGTGGACGGCTGGGAGATGCGCTTCCAGTTGGAAGCTGACCCCCATACCCGGGATATCCCGGTCGTGGCTCTCACCGCGCATGCCATGGGTGGCGACCGCGAGCGCGCGATCAGCGCGGGCTTTCAATATTACCTGACCAAGCCGCTCAGTCCGATCACCTTGCTGGATGATCTGCTCAAGCTGTTCAACACAGACACGTCGGCCCCGGTCATGGCTGCCCCCGAAAGCTTGCCGCAGGTTTCTCTCGGCGGCGATCTTCTGCGCAGCGGGGGCGAACTGTCAGCCTAGTTATTGGAAAGGACGGTGTTAGATGAACGACTGGAATGCGTTGGTTATTGAAGACGACGCCGACAGCGCCGAGGTAGTGTCCCGCATCCTTCGTTACCACAAAGTTGCCTACCGGGTGGCCGCCAGCGCCGAAGATGCGCTATCACAAATGAGTCAGGACATGCCCAACCTGTTGATCGTTGACCTGGCGCTGCCGGGCATGGATGGTTGGGGGTTTCTCAAGAAGATGCGTGGCAACCCGACGACGGCTTTGCTGCCTGCTGTTGTGATTACCGCCTATCATTCGCTCGATGTCGCCCAGCAGGCCATCCAGGCAGGGTTCGACGCCTATTTCTCGAAACCGGTTGAGGCCACATCGTTTGTGCGCGAGCTTGAACGTGTGATGACCGGCGAACTTTGACCGTGCTCTAAGTAGGGGCGAGGTCGTGCCTCGCCCCTGTGCCGTAATTCCCGAATACGTTATTTCGCCTTTTCCGTAACAAAACCCCGAAGCGCTCCCCACGAGTTTCCGTCACAAAACCTGACTCCCGTCGATAGCCAATCGGTTGCGGGGAAAAAGAGTCGCGCTTTCGCGGGCTGTCGTGGGTCTTACTTCTTGCGCATCAGCGCGACCACATCCGCCATCAGCGACGCGCCGATCACGGCCCCGATGCATGACACCCCAGCCCCCAATCCGGGGCTGGCCTGCGCCGCCACCGGCCACGCGGCGTTCCACAGCAGCCCGCCCATCACAGCCCCAGCGCATTGAAGAAGCGGTCGACGAGCCAGCGCCGGTCATTGGGAGAGGGGAGCGCCGGAGGCGGCGCTTGGGGCGGCCACACCAGCCCCGCCCAGCCAACCAATGCCCACAGGATAATAAGATATATCATCGCATTGCTCCTTGTCATTGAAAGACAGCCCGAAAAATGATAGCTTCCTCACTTTATCATACATAGGTTGCTGCCTTTGGCAACTGGCCCGCGCCTGAAACACCCGGCTGTTTACTCACGGCTTGCTGAATAGCCCTTGCCCGCCTTCCATCACAAAACCACCGCCTCTCCATGCGCCATGCTCTATGCGCCTTGCCGTTGCCTTTGCTCTTGCCCCACCCCCCCGCCATGTGCTATCCTTTGCCTATCTTTTCTGTCTCTACTGTCTTTACTGTCTCTACTGCCTTTACTGATCACTGTTCACTATTCACTGATCACTTGTTTTCAGGAGTCCCCTATGGCCCTCGCGCCCACTACCACCTGGACTAAAGCCGTCATCACGCCGGAGACACGCTCCGACGAACTGGAATACACCCCCCGTCCCCCGTTCTACGCCGACGTGCCCGACGAAAAATGGAACGATTGGCGCTGGCAAATGTCCCACCGCCTCAACAGCATCGACGAGTTGGAGCAGGTCGTCAACCTGACGGATGAAGAGCGCGACGGCCTCACCGGCGATGGCCTGTTCCGGGTGGACATCACGCCCTATTTCGCCAGCCTGCTGGAGCCGGATGACCCTTACGGCCCGGTGCGCCATCAGGTCATCCCCAAGGGCCGCGAGAAGGCGGGCTTTGACTCGATGATGGCCGATTCCCTCAACGAAGACGCCCATTCGCCCGTGCCGGGGCTGGTGCATCGCTACCCCGACCGCGTCCTCATGCTCACCACCACCCAGTGCGCCAGCTACTGCCGCTACTGCACCCGCTCGCGGGTTGTCGGCGACCCGGAGGCCAACTTTGGCCGCGCCGATTTTGACCGCCAAATTGAATACCTCCAGAACACCCCGCAGGTGCGCGACGTGCTGCTGTCGGGCGGCGACCCTTTGACGATGGCCCCCAAGATGCTCGACGACATTCTGAGCCGCCTGCGCGCCATCCCGCACATCGAGATTGTGCGCATCGGGTCGCGCGTGCCGATCTTCCTGCCGCAGCGCATCACCGACGAACTGTGCGACATGCTGCGCCAGTACCACCCGCTGTGGATCAATATTCACGTCAACCACGCCCGCGAGATCACCCCGGAACTGTCTCGCGCGCTGTCCAAGCTGGCCGACGCGGGCATTCCGCTCGGCAACCAGTCGGTGCTGCTCAAGGGCGTCAATGATCATCCCGCCGTGCAGTTGGAGCTTGTCCACAAGCTGGTGAAAAACCGCGTCCGCCCCTACTATCTCTACCAGTGCGATCTTGTTCAGGGCGCGGGACACTTCCGCACTCCCGTCAGCGTTGGCCTGGAAATCATCGAGGCCCTGCGCGGACACACGTCGGGCTACGCCGTGCCAACCTTCATCGTGGACGCCCCGGGCGGCGGCGGCAAAGTCCCGGTCATGCCCGAATACGTCATCAGTAGAGGCCCCAATCGAATCGTGATAAGAAATTACGAAGGCTTCATCACCACCTACACCGAGCCGGAAGAAGTCTATGAGCGCGACGACGCGCGGATGCTGCGCTACGTGGACACCCCGCCGCGCGACGAGGGCATCCAGCAGGGCGTGTCCGGGCTGTCGTCAGGGACGCACATGACGATCAAGCCGGAAGGCTGGGAATCGACCCACGAGCGCGGGCGCGAGGAAGACATTCACAAGCGCGGCAAGCGCAACTTTATGGATGACTATAGTTAATCAGACCAGAATAGTTACCTGAGTTTTGTGACACGTGTGACAGCGTTTTGTGACCGTTTCGTGACATTCTGGCTGTCACACGAACTCACCAGCGCTGGCAAGAGGAATACTTGCACAGGCGCGGCAAGCTCAATTTCGTGGACTATTATTAAAAGCAGAGAATGCCCGCCAAACTCACTGGCGGGCATATCCCTTAGTTTGGTTATTGATAAACCCACTGCACCAGCACCGCTGTCACCACCATCAGCGAAGCGCACACAAACAGGACCGCTCCGGCTGTAATGAGGATCGTGCGGACAACCAGCGACTGGGCTTTGCGCAGCGATTCCATTTCGGTTTCCTTGCTGATAGGCATCTTTACCTCGCCAGAAAAAGGCGTTTTGTTTGATTCGGTGACCATCTTGGCTAACTCCTTGTCAGATTGAAGATATTCCTCGACCAGCGTTTTCGTGTCGTCGCTGGCCTCCCCCGCCAGATAAATCGGCAGTAAATCCAGAATTACGTTACGGCTGATTGGCATTGTCTTGTTCCTCCTTCCTGAGGCGGGCTTCAGCCAGTTTCAGGCGAGCTCGATGCACTTTGACCTTGGCCGCCACTACTGAAAGCGAAAGGGCGCGGGCGATCTCCTCGTACGGCATGTCATAAAGGACACGCATGATCAGCGCCGCCCGGTCCACCTCCGGCAGAGCCTGCATTCCGTTCCGGGCTTCGGCCAGCGCCATCCGGTCTTCGACAAGCTGATCAGGCGTCGGGGCCGGGTCTGGCTCGTGGCTTTTCAGCGTCTCCTCGCGGCGGCTCTTGCGCCCCAGTTCGTGATACAGATTGCGCGCAATCGCGAACAGGTACGCTTTCACCGTCTCCGTGCGGATCGGCGCGCGGGCCAGCCACGCCCGGACGAATGTTTCGGACGTGATGTCTTCGGCCTCCTGCGGGTCACCGCACAACCAGAAGGTGAACCGGTATACATCCGGGGCGTGCCGCTCGTAAAGTTCGTGAAAGGTCAGCATCGAAGCCTCTAATAAACTGTATGCGCGGCGCCGCAAAAAGTTACAGCCGGAGGGGCGGGAGAACGCTCACCGGCGCGGCAAGCGCAACTTCATGGACGATTACAGCTAGACTAGACGTTATCGCAGATCGGGCCATTCAAGGGCGAGAGAAACCTCGCCCTTCGCTTTTGCGGCTGCTTTGCGTCTGCCGCCTGATTCAACGATAATGTGCTTATGCCACCAACGATGCTTGAAACCCTCACATCTTACGTTCCGCCGATGATCGCCCGCCAGTTCATTGAAAATCCGGTGGCTCTGACCGAGCCGCGTGATGCGCGCTTTCAGGCGGCGGCCCTGTTCGCCGATATTTCCGGCTTCACCGAGCTAACCGACATGCTGGCCCGGCGCGGCTCGGAAGGCGCGGAGCAGTTGTCGTCGATTCTGAACGATTATTTTGGCGAGCTGATCGGGCTGATCACCGGACATGGCGGCGAGGTGGTCAAGTTCGCCGGGGACGGCCTGCTGGCGTTATGGATGGCCGACTCCGAAGACTTGTCCGCCGCCACCCTGCGCGCCGCCCAGTGCAGCATTGGCATTCAGGGGACGCTCAACAATTACCAGACCGAGATTGGCGTCCCGCTGTCGCTGCACATCGGCATCGGCGCGGGTGAGGTAGTCACAGCCCACATTGGCGGGATGTTCGGTCGCTGGGAATTTCTGGTGACGGGCCAACCTATCGTCGAAATGAATCTCGCCGAGCAGCAAGCCCAGCCGGGCCAGATCGTGCTGGGGCCGTCGGCGTGGGAGCTGGTCGCGGATCGCTGCGTCGGGGAGGCTCTGTCTGAAGGCGGCGTTCTGTTGGAAGGCGTCCACCGGCCTATCCCGGCGCGCGCCCTGCCGCCTGTCGAACTCCCGGCGCAGGCTGAGAGCGCGCTACGGGCTTATATCCCCGGCGCGATTATCGCTCGGCTGGACGCGGGCTTGATGGGCTGGCTGGCGGAGCTGCGGCGGGTGACCGCACTGTTCGTCAACCTGCCCGAACTTGATTACCAGATACCGCTGGACAAGGCGCAGGCGATCATGCGCGCCCTGCAAACCGCGCTCTACGCTTACGAGGGCAGCATCAACAAGCTGAATGTGGACGACAAAGGCGTGACGCTGGTGGCGGCGATGGGGCTGCCGCCGCTGGCCCACGAAGACGACGCGGCGCGGGCTATCCGGGCGGCGCGGGCGGCGCGGCAGGCGCTCGATGATCAGGGGGTGCGCTGTTCGATAGGGCTGGCGACGGGCGAGGCGTTTTGCGGGGTGGTGGGCAGCGACGTTCGCCGCGAGTACACGCTGATGGGCGATGTGGTGAATCTGTCCGCCCGGCTGATGCAGGCCGCCAGCGACGACATGTTCTGCGACGAGCCTACCATGCAGGCCGCCGCGACCCGGATCGTGTTTGAAACGCTGCCACCGGTGGCGGTCAAAGGCAAAGCCGCGCCGATTAACGTGTTTCGGCCCAAAGGCGAAACACAGAAGTCAAGAATCAACAGCGAGTCGCCGCTGGTGGGACGGCAGGCCGAGCGTGAAGCCCTGCGCGAACCGCTGGAAGGCTTGCTGCGCGGCGGCAACGGCGACGGACACAGCGGGGCGCGGATTGTGATTATCGAGGGCGAGGCCGGGATCGGCAAGTCGCGGCTGGTCGAGGACACCCGCGCTCAGGCGGAAGCCCTCGGTCTCGGCGCGTTCTCTGGCTGGGGCGACGCGGTGGAGCGAACGTCGCCCTACCATGCGTGGCGCGGCGTGTTTATGCAATTGCTGGACGCCGAGCATATCGGCGACCCGGAACTGCGCGCCCGCCATGTGCTGAATCTGCTGGAACTGGAACCGGAACTATTGCGTTTGGCCCCCTTGCTTAACCCGGTGCTGTCGCTGGATTTGCCGGACAACGAAGTCACAGCGTCAATGGCGGGCGAGGTGCGGGCCAACAACACCCGTGAATTGCTGACGCAACTACTTAAAGCCTCGGTGATACGCTCGCCGAAAGTGATCACGATGGAAGACGCGCACTGGCTCGACTCGGCGTCCTGGGCGGCGCTATTGGATGTCTGCCAGCGCGTCCAACCCCTGTTGGTGGTGATCGCCAGCCGCCCCGCGCTTGACCCGGTGGAGGAGTATCGCCAGATCATGGCTCTGCCCGGCGTCAACGTGCTGAGATTGGAAGGATTGTCCGGCGAAGAAGCGATCCATCTGGTGTGCCGGCGGCTGGGCGTGCGTGCGCTGCCGGCTCAGGTGTCCAGTCTGATCATAGAGAAGGCGGAAGGCCACCCGTTCTTTAGCGAGGAACTGGCATTCTCTCTGCGCGACGCGGGCGTTTTGCAGATTGAGGGCGACCAATGCCGGGTCGCGGCGGACGCAGGCGACCTGCGCGCCCTGATCCCGGACACCATTCAGGCCGCCATCACCAGCCGCATCGACCGGCTGGGCGTTCGACAACAGTTCACCCTCAAGGTCGCCAGCGTGATCGGGCGGATATTCTCGTACAACATCCTGCATGACGTTCACCCGCTGGACGGCGAGAGGCCGCATCTGCCGGAGCATCTCGAAATCCTGTCGAAGCTCGACATCACCCTGCTCGAATCGCCCGCGCCTGATCTCCAATATATTTTCAAGCATGTCATCACTCAGGAAGTGTCGTACAACCTGATGACCTTTGACCAGCGCCGGCAGCTTCACCGGGCGGTCGCCGAGTGGCACGAATATAACCACGCCGCCGATCTGGCGCCGTATTACCCGCTGCTGGCCCATCACTGGGGAAGGGCTGAAGCAGTGGCTAGGGCGGTGACGTATCTGGCGCAGGCCGGGGAGCAAGCCCTGCGCAACAACGCTAATCAGGAGGCGATCCAGTTCTTGCGCGAAGCTCTCGAACTGGACGCCAAAAAACCGGATCGGCGGGACAAAAGCTGGCAGGCGCATGTCAAGCGATTGCTGGGACAGGCCAGCCAAAATCTCGGCAGGCTGGACGAGGCGCAAAAAATCCTCCGCGAGTCGCTTCGCTTGATGGGCTTTCCGATGCCGCCCTCCGCAGGCGCGATGGCGGCGGCGTTGCTGGTCGAAGCCGCCGCGCAGTTCGCCCACCGGCTCTTCCCGCCCGATCCGGCGCGGCACACTGAAGCGCGGCGCGAGATGTTCCGCGAAGCCGTGCGAGCCTTAGAGACGCTGGGCGAAACGCATTTCTTCGCCAATGAATCGCTGCCGACTATTTATTGCGTGTTCCGGCTGATCAATCTCGCCGAGCAGGCAGGGCCATCCCCGGAGTTAGCGCGCGCCTATGCCCGCATGTCGGTCGCGGTTGGGCTCATTCCGATCCGCCGCTGGGCCGAACTCTACTTCGGCATGGCATGGCGGATGGCCGCCCAGTTTGGCGATCTGGTCGAGGCGCGGGTGATGCAGCTTTCCAGCGCTTACACATCCGCTATCGCCGATTTTCCGCGCGCGTGGGAGGGGTTGAATCGCGCGCGCGGCGTGGCGCAGGAATTCGGCGATCTGCGCATGGTGGGCGACACCCTGAGCATGATGTCAATGCTGCACGTTTACCAATCCAATTATGCGGCGAGCATCGCCACCCGCGACGAACTGAACCGGGTCACGCAGCGCAGCGGCAACCTTCAGCATCGGGTGTGGTTTCTCAGCGGGCAGGCCCAGAATTACCTGCGAGCCTATCGCCGTGACGCGACGCCCGCGATTATCGGGATGTTGGAGCAGGCCGCCTCGTATCTGGACGAAAACCGCGAGGGCGGGGTGGATATTAGCGTGTACGGCTTGCTGGCGGTGGCCTATTTGCGGCAGGGCGACACTGACAAGGCCCGGCGGGCGGCTGACCGGGTTCTGCGGATTGTCATAGCGACTTCGCCCACGTTGTATTCGGTGCATGATGGCGCGGCCACATCCGCGGAGGTGTATCTGGCGCTGGTTGAGCGCGGGATTGACCCGGCCCATGCACTGCCTGCCGCGAAACAGGTGATCGCATGGCTGCATCGTTTTAGCAAACGCTTTTTAATCGCCCTGCCGCGCGCGTGGGTGTTGCAGGGAACGCTTGACTGGGAGTCGGGCCAGCGCGACAAGGCCATGAAATCATGGGAGAAAGCCATCGCCGAATCGCGGCGGTTGGGGATGCCGATGGATGAAGGGCTGGCGCGGATCGAAATAGCCCGGCATATGGACACGCCTGACCCCGCTCGGCGCGAGCATCTGGACGCGGCGCTCAATCTCTTCAGAACGATTGGCGCGGAGTATCACGTCGAGCAGGCGCGGGAGATGCTGGGTGGGTAAGCTGATGGCATACACGGATGGGCATGTGCCGCTGGCTGTCGTCAAACAGGCGCGGCGCAAAGCGCGTGAAATTGACATCATACGGTGCGAAGAGATTGGGCTGAAAGATGTGGATGATGAAGTTCACTGGACATATGTGTTGGAGCATCAGCGCGTGTTAATCACTACTGATCAGGGTTTTCTGTCGCGCGCAGCAGAGCTTAACAAGCAAGGGAAGAGTCATCCGGGTATAATCTTCATTACACCGGGCATGCAAGGTGACGTATGTATTGGGCCACTTGTAGAACTATTGGTGTTTACTCATGAAGCGATTGAATCAGGGGCAGCAACGGTAGATCAAGACGTGGAAAACTGGATCGAGTATGTTTGATTGAAGGCGCAACATGATTATTGCAGCAATTGATCACATCGCTATCAATCCCAAAATATGTCATGGCCAGCCTTATATCGCTGGGACACGTATCCGCGTTCAGGATATTATAATGTTTCAACGGAATGGTTGGGACGCGGAACAGATTGCAGCTAATTTTGAGAACTTGCGTCTATCTCAAATTTATGCAGCATTGGCTTATTATTACGATCATCAAACCGAAATTGATGATGAGATCATGCGGGTCGAAAATTCAATCCCCCAATCGGGTGGCAAGCATCTTCAGGAATTACGAAGTCGCCTCAAGATCAAGAAATAGGCTACGAGTTATCTACCACGTTCTACAGATTCGTGGAATTGATCTGCGCCCGCGATCCATTCCGACGAAGATCAGTGCCAGCGTTCTTCCCCCTCGAAGTCCGCATCCTCATCCTCCTCAACATAATCAAGGCTCAACGGGTGAAGTTGGGTCACTTCGAGCAAGGTGTGGCATTCGTGACAAGTGACGGGGTCCCACAACGCGACTCCATCCTTGATCCATATCGGGGCCAAACATTCGGGGCAGCGGGCCTTCTGATGGCCCTGACGGTCATGGTTCACCGGCGACCACTCCTGCTACAACTTTTCCGCAATGCATCGCATCATACTCAAATCGGAAAACACCGCAAATTGGCTCATTTTGCCTTAAAAGGTCTCGTGACGGGCATCGGGATGGGGAAGCGCTGCAAAAAGCTGCGGGCGGACTTCATGCTGGCTTCCCACGGCGGGTGTTCGTCAAAGCGTTGGCGCGCGGCAAGGCTAAGTTTGGTCAACAACGTCCGGTCGGCGACCACCGATTGGACACAGCCTGCTAACGCAATGGCGTCGCCGGGGTTGATCAGAAACCCGTTGATGCCGTCGGTGATAATTTCTGACGCTCCGCCCGCGCGGGTGGCGACGCACGGAATACCGAACCCCATCGCTTCCATATAAGCTATTCCATAGCCTTCATAGCTGGATGGCACAGCCAGCAATTGATGATTGGCGTACAGGTCGGCCAATTCGCTGGCCGACACCGGGCCAACGAGGATCACGTTGCGTTTCAAGTTCAGGCGCTCGATCTGGCTTTGGATGCGAACGGTGTAGGCGGTATCCACCCTGGGGCTGCCCGCCACCGTCAGCCGCCAGCGCTCTTTGTCCAAACTGGCGAGGGCGTCCAGCAGGGTATGCAGCCCCTTGCGCGGGATCAGGTTGCCCACAAACAACAGCTTCAGCGGCCCTTCGCGGTGCGCCCGCGCCGTGACACGATCAGCCGCCAGCCCCTTGCCAAAACGATCACCGGCAGGCGTGGCGACCACCGCCGGGCGGCGCGAACCGACCAGCTTTTCCACCGCCGATTGGGTCGTTCGCCCGTTGAAAATGAACCCGGTGACCGAAGACAAATAAGCCTGCTCGATCACCCGGTAGAACAACCTGAGATGCGCGGGATGATTTTCGCTGGCGCGCAGATGATGGACAATCGAGATGACGGGATAAGCGGCCTTTGGCTTAAGCTGGCGGTTGAGCAGGAACAACGAGGGGTGGTTGAGTTCGTCTTGAAGCAGAAAATCGAAGCTGGCCTGGCGCAGCCGCCGGAGCAGGCTGGCGGAGAAATTATCGGTGAGGTGATCGGCGTAGTTGCGGTAGGGCAGGGAGATGATCGTGACTTCATCTCCCTGCGCCCGGAGATACTCGACCAGCATCCGGTCGTACAAATACCCGCCCGAAAGGGTGTCGAGGCTGCCGTAGATGATCAGGCCGATCCGCATTGCTGCCTCCTGCTTGCTAAAACTCCTTGCGGAATGAAGCCCACGCGATCTGGTTTTCCCAGATGGTGACTAACATCGCGTTCAAGTTATTCGCTTTGATTTGCGCGGCCAGCGTTTCACAGATAATCCGCGAAAAATGCTCGATGCTGGGGTTCAGCCCGGCGAACGCGGGCAGATCGTTGAGCGTTTGGTCGCGCAGAGAAGCAATCAGCGCGTCAAGATGCGATTCCACGTCCACAATATCGACCAGATAGCCATGCTGATCCAACGTGTCGCCTTCGAGTTGGAGTTCGACACGGTAGTGGTGCGAATGCTTCTGGTTCTCGGCTCCCCAATCGCCGCCAATGAGATAGTGCTGGGCGACGAAATCGCGTTGAACGGCCAGCCTGTGCATAGACGCTCCGAAGTGACAAGAAACGGCAGAAACGGCAGTAACGGCAGTAACGACAGTAACGACAGTGACCAGTGAAGAGTGATTCGTCTGGCGGACGGGCCGCAGACACCTTGCGCATTATCGTATGGCGCGGGTTGGAGCGCAAGCGGGAAATCCTGGCGTTTACGCATTAACCGGCGCCAATCTGCGCCGCAGGTCACGAATAATCAGATACGCGACAAATCCAATCGGGCCGATGAACCCGATCAGCATAACCAACACAGAAACCTGCCATGTCGGAATGCCGCGCTCTGGCCCGTCGAACCAAGCCCAGCGCGCCATAAAGAGATCGCCCACGACGATATGCACCCAGCCATGCAGAATGGCTGTTTCGGGGTATGTCCCGTAGACGTGGGAAATCAGCGTCACCACGCCTGCGCCAAAGAACGCGTTATCGATATACAACTCGCGCCACATCTGCTCTGTGAAACCGGGCCGGAAAGCGATGATCGCGCCCGCAAACACAACATGAACCAGCGCGGGTATCGCCACCGACCACAGCGTTCCGATGACTTTCCGGGTCAGCCGCGCATTCGGCAAGAAAGCCATCAAAATGTAAAGGATGGTGATGATAACGTTGATCAAGATATAGAATGCGATAATCAGTTCAATGGGCATAGCTCAACGCCTTTCTAATTGCGCTCCACAAAATAGGCGACAAACAAACAGCAGCCCGGACTCAAGTTCGGGCTGCTGTTTGTTCATTCGGTCTCTTCCGCATCAGGATGCCATAGAAGCAGGCGGGCGAGAACGGCATAGCGTTTAGGACAACCCTATGGAATACAGTTTGTCTTTCACTAAAGCCGCGAGGCTAGGGCTTCGATGCGAGACTGCATCCGTTCAAAGAAGTCTTCGATCATTTGTCGAGTGACCATATTCATTCGGCCTGAGGCCAATACCACCAATTGGCCCACCACGACGACCTCGGCCTCCCACTTCATTTGAGTCGCTCCACCAGGAAGCTCCAGCAAACTCATCTGGCTAGTGATATCCACCGCCGCATTCGACGCGATGCCGTGGGCACGGAACCGAGCATGATCGGGGGCTGTCATTTCGACAAACTCCACGTCAGTCAAGAACGTCGTCTGAATGTTGCCAAACCCCGCTGTCACGGATGCCTTGAACGTCCCGTTGGGCAGCACAGCTTGGAGGATGGTCACACCGGGCGCGCACCAAGCGACTGCCTGCGGGTCGGTGAGAAAGTGCCAGACAGTCTCGGGCGGCGCGTTAAAGGTCACAGTTCCGTCTAGGCGCATGGGTCTCACCTTCCAGTAAAAGTTTGCCGCGCCAGTCGCGGTTATCCAGAACGAATGCCACAAATTAGTTGAGATTAGTCTGGTGGATGCTGTGACGTGGCCTACGCCGTCGTGCGCTCCGCCCGTTGGGCCTTGATCAAGTCCTTTGCCAGCCCAACTGCCTGAATGGCGTTGGGGGCGGTGCCATCCGCGCCAATGTCCTGCGCCCATTCCGCCGTCACCGAAGCGCCGCCGACCATCACCTTGAAGCGCTCACGCTCGCCCATTTCGGCCAGCAGCTTGATCAACGCTTTCATAAATGGCATCGAGGTTGTCAGCAGGGCCGACAAGCCGATCAGGTTGGCGTTGAGTTCCTGCGCCTTGGCGATGACATCTTTGATCGGGACGTTGACGCCCAGATCGGTCACCTGAAAACCGGAGGCGGTGAGCATCGAGCCGACGATGTTCTTGCCGATGTCGTGGATGTCGGTCTGGACAGTTGCCATGACCACCACGCCGGTGTCGCTGGTGTCGGCCACGCCCGCGTATTTTATCTTCAGGAGCGGCTCGACAATCGCCATCGCCGCCTTGAGGGCGCGCCCGGCCAGCATCAGCTCCGGCAGGAAATACTCGCCTGCCTCAAACTTCTTGCCCATGATGTCGGCCCCGGCCATCAGGCCATTGTCCAGAATATCGCCGGGGTCCACGTTCGCCGCGATCGCGTCGACAGTAGCCTGCACGCTCTCGTGGTCGTCGCCCATGATGATGCTCTGCCTGATCCGTTCCAGATAATCTACTTCTGCCATAAGTCCGTCTCCTTAAATAAATGGTTGCCATATTACTCTGTGCGCCGCAACTGTATAGACAATTTCATTTGAAAATACCACGATAAGAGTGCTACAGAGCTAGTGATCAGCCCAGCCCAGACTGTTATGTAGACAGGCGGCATCCCCGTACATCCGGGAGCGCACATCGGAACTAAGGTGTAAAAGCTGCAAATGCCAATAAGCAGGTTAAAGGCCCCCGCGCTACTGAATCCCACGCGCCCACCTCGCGCGGCGGAAATCAGTGCCCACAGCTAGCCTCCGAAAAATAGCATAATGAGGATCATAAGTGACGCAACGCTGGTCTGATTCGAACTTACACTCAAAAAAGGAATCACATTCATCGCGTCCACAATGATCACTCGCGCTAGGAATGTCAGCAGGGTGAGGACAGAAAGCGTAACTGTGCCGTTCAGTGAAACAAACCACTTCTTCATTGCGTAGTTCCTGCGCTCATAAACACCGCACTACTTTTTGAACAACCTCTCAGCCACATCGCTGTCTTCGCGCGCCGGGGCGTGCCCGGCGAGGCTGGGGTAGGGATCGGTCATATGCGGAAAGTATAACGCAGCCATGAAGCGATCCTGAAATTCTGGTTGGATGGGAAGCTCGATGCGCTGCACGCGTTTGAGGATGTCGTGAGCCTCGCGGCGCTTGTCAAGTTTGAGCAGCGTAATTCGTGCGCCCGCCAGCCGGATCACCAGATTAACACGCCGCAGTTTCGCGCTATCGCTGCGAGGCTGACCTGAGATAAAGCCCTGCCGATACGCTGGCAACCCCACCCACAATCAGCGCTGCCCAGACAATAATCTCGCCAACGGGCCTGGCCGCACAGCTTGGCGAGCAAAAGGAAATCAGGGTGAATAAGCCGCCGAAAAGGGCGACGAACAGGTTGAACACCAATGACACGATCATGCCAGCGCGGCCACCACGCGACGCAGCCAGCAGCGCCCATATCCAGCCGCCAAAAAGGACCATGACACCGAACATAAACAGGGCAATCGTCAGGGTCTGATCCTCGCTAACGCCCATTTCGCCCGGCAGGACGAACATGGCATCCAGACCGGTGACCCGCGCCAGGAAAGTCAGCAAGGCGAGAACAGAAAGAGTGATGACCCCATTGCGTGATGCAAACCAGTTCGTCATGGTGTAGCCCCCTATTCGATTTAGTGAAACACCGCCGGCGGTGTTTCATCGCTATTTTCTAAACAACCGCTCCGCCACATCGCTGGCTTCGCGCGTCGGAGCGTACCCCGCCAGGCTGGGATACGGATCGGTCATATGCGGGAAGTATAACGCAGCCATGAACCGATCCTGAAATTCTGGCTGGATAGGCAGTTCGATGCGCTGGATGTGATTCAATATATCCGCCGCGTCTTTACGCTTGTCGCGGTTGAGCAGGGCGATACGCGCCCCGTCGCCCGCCGAATTGCCGACCGCGTGAACCCGATCGAGCGGGCAGTCGGGCAGCATCCCCAACAGCATGGCTTTGGCCGGGTCGATATGCGTCCCAAAGCCGCCCGCCAGCAAGATGCGATCGGGCTTTTCCAATCCCAGCGCCTCTAACAAATACTGCGCCGCGACGTACAGCGGAGCTTTCGCTAATTGTATCTGGCGCACGTCGTCCTGCGTGATAGCAATCTCGCGCCCGATGGTTGTCTCATGCTCGCGGGCGATGACAAACGCGATAGGCTGGCCGCTTTCGCTGCGCTTCAAAAATGGGCTATCGACATCACGCAGGCGGCCATCCGGCCCGGCGATGCCTGCCCGGAACAACTCGGCCACGCCGTCGATGATGCCCGAACCGCAGATGCCGCGCGCTTTTGCCTCGCCGTCAGCTTCGGGCAGCCAATCGGCATGGCCGATGATCTTGAAGCGCGGCGTCAAGGCCTTAGGGTCAATCTCGATGCGCTCAATCGCGCCGTCGGCGGCGCGCATCCCATATTCCACATGCGCGCCCTCAAAGGCCGGGCCGGTCGGGGTCGAGGTGCAGATCAATTGGTGGCGATTGCCCAGCGATAGTTCGGCGTTGGTGCCCACATCGACCAGCAGCCAGTTTTCGTCCTGATCCTGCGGGGCTTCCGCCAATATCGCCGCCATGTGATCCGCGCCCACGAACGACGCGACAATCGGCAGCAGGTGAACATACGCCCCGTCCGCGACGGCGGTCAGGCCCATATCGCGGGCTTTGACATCCAACGGATCGTGCAGGGCGGGCGTGTACGGGGCCATGCTGAGAGGCCCGGTGTCGATGCCCAGCAGCATATGGTGCATGGTCGTGCTGCCCACAATCACCAACTCAGCGATCTCGGTGGCCTTGAAGCCCGCCTGCCGCGCCGCGCCGCGCGCTAATTTATTGAGCGCGCCAATCACGCCATCGTGCATTTCTTTGAGGCCGCCTTCGCGGTCGTTGACGTAAGACATGCGCGACATGATGTCCTCGCCAAAGCTGACCTGCGGGTTCATGGCGTCTTCGGTCGCTAATACCTCGCCCGTCTGCAAGTCGCACAGATGGCCGACAATGGTGGTCGTGCCCACATCCACCGCCAGCCCGACCAGCGTCTCGGCGAAACTCGGCTCCACGCGGATGACCTCGCGGCCAGCGCGGATGGTGGCGGTGACTTTCCAGTCGCCGTCGCGGATGGCTTTCCCTATCCCGCGCAGGGCAGGCAGATCAATAGTCATGGTGGCGGGGTCAAGCGGGTCGTCGGAGGGGCGGCGGGTCAACGGGTCGGCGGCGATCAGCGCGTCTTTCAGGCGATTCCAATCGGCGCGCGGGGCGTCGAGGGTGGATTCTTCTAACTCCACATAGATTTTGCGGAGCATTGGCCTGAGTTCAATAACACGTTCGGTGGCGGCTTTGCGGACAATCTGCTGGACGGCGCGGCTGTTTTCGGGAACCATCACGATCAAGTCGCCGCGCACCGTCGCTTGACAGGACAGCCGGAAAGCGTCGGGGTCTTCGCCCTGCGCGGCGAGGCCCGCCCGCCGCTTGTCCCAGTAGGTCGCTTCCGCCGCGTTGGGCGGCGAGAGGTGTTCCAGCGCCGAGGTGATGCCGTCTTTGGGGAAGTCGCCGCGCTGAATGATCACCTTGCACTTGCCGCAGGTGGCGCGTTCGCCGCAAATGCTGTCGATGCTGACGCCAGCCACGCGCGCAGCGGCACGCAGCGATTCGCCATCCGGGACGGATGTCCGAATCCCCATCGGCTGGAAGATGACGCGGCGTTCAGCCATGATAATTGCCTGAATGCTTCCTGAAACTAATTTTCATCGGTGACCGTTGACGGACGTTTAGCCCCATCGCGACTATGCGCTGTTTTGCACCCTCGGTATTTTACATAGCTCCAAGACCCGCCAGGAACCCTGCAAGAAAATTATAGAATGCTTCGCGCCTATCTTGCATTACCCAATGCGCTGCACCCTCAAAAGCATGATTAAGCAATATTGTATTCGCCAGATATTTTTGCGATTCGTCAGACAGGCTCTCAGTTCCCCAGCAATACACTTTGGCTAGTAACAAGGCGCGATATGCTTTAGCAGATTCACTTTCACCGTCTGAACTATCAGCAGAAATCTCACCCATTTTGTAAATCTCTTTGGCGCTTTCCAAAAATGCTTCGGGCAAACACCGTGACAGGGAAATAAGATAACGACGGCAAGACATTCGTTTCTTGCCCCAATCGACGACGATTCTGCCAATAAAATCATCGCGAAACCATTGCCTGAAGCGCCCTTGTTGATCTGCATCTATTACCCGGCTGGTGATAAACCTATCGCTGGGTGTTAAAGTGCCCTCAACATTAATAAACGAATTAACGCGACCTGGCTGCTGCGTACATAGTTGCGTTCCAATAACGCCACCCATGGAGTGACCAATGAGGTGGACACTTGCTATTGACAGGCTATCGAGGAGATCAACAATGCGCTTTATTTGCGCGCTAAACAAATAGCCGCCCTCAGACGCTGCTGAACTATTCCCAAAGCCTAAAAAGTCGGGCGCAAGAATATTGAACTTTTGTAACGCAGATTGTTGGAATGCCTCCATAAAAGTCAATCCCGAGTCACCAAGCCCATGCAAAAACAAGAGGGTATTCCGTTCAGGTTGTATTCGGGTTGAACGGAAATACATCTTTCCGCCAAAAACATCAATGGTCGCTTCGTCAGATAAGAATATCATTCGCTGCGATTCCTTCCACGCGGTATGCGCCACATCGAAGCAGTTCGCCATCCTGCACGGAGGTGCGAATCCCCATCGGCTGGAAGATGACGCGGCGTTCAGCCATGAAAGTTGCCTGAGATATTTCTACAACAAAGATGTTGACGGTTGGCAGACACTTCTATAAGTAACACGAGCGTCTGAGATACGATGCGCGGAAGGTAACATAACGGGCGGGGGAAGTCAATGAGGGGGAAGATATGCAAGCGGCGAACTTGAGCCAGCAGTGTTCTTGCGACCAGCGAGGGTCACTCTTTGCCAGTGACAGCCCCCATGGCAGGAAAAGTGTATGCCTCTACCGCGCGACCCAGTTCAGGATGATTCTTGATAATCTTTTCGAGTTCGAGCAACATCGGGCCGCGAAAATAGCGATGCCCGCAGTTAGGGCATTCCCGCGCCGGGACATCTTCAAAGATGTACCAACGTCCGTCGCGGGTCATGGTCAACGTGACTTGACGCTCAACTTGAGGCAGTTCGGTGTCGCAAAATTCGCAGGGATATTTTCTATCGGGCATGGTTGTTAATCGACGATATACATCGTGATAATGATTAAGAGCGAGCCATTGTTGACCGCGCAGCTTGCGCCCGAATTATTACATCCCAGCCTCGAAGATGTCGCGCACGGCGGCGGTGAAGCCCGGCAGAATCGCTCCGCCATCAAGCGTGTCATTCACGCCGAGACTCTTGGCGGGCTGGCCGGGCACGAAAACGCCGATTTCGGTTTTTTGAGGGAAGAACACCCATACAACCGTCCCAACCAGAAGGTAGTTGTTGACCTTAGCGAGAATATCGCCCGTTTCGTCGGACGGGGAAACCACTTCGACGGCGAGATCGGGCGGCAGAGAATTGTATGCCTCGTCAGAGGCAGTAGGCTGGCGTGTCTTGGACATAAAGCCCACATCAGGAATATAACGGTCATTACCAACATGGTAGCCGCCATCTGCGCTGGTCACGAAACCAATGGGGTTTCTATCCAGATAAAGGCTAATTAAATGCAGCATCCGTCCGCCGAGCCGCGAAGACTTTTGATTCGAAACCAATTGAATAATCTCCCCTCCAATAAATTCCAGCCGCGCATCACGGTTCTGCGGCTGCATCGCAAATTCCTCGAATTCTTTCGCAGTCATGGGTGGGGCTTGAATCGACATTGCGCTGTCCTTATCTCCACGACATCACTCTAAGCGTGTCAGTTCTACAGTGGGTCATATAGTCTGAGTATAGCACAACACCCCCACCCATCCTTGCTAGCCCCTTGCAGGGGTAGACTGCTCGGATTTCCCTCCCCCGCGAAACGGGGGAGGGTGGCCGCAGGCCGGGAGGGGGTGGGGTGGCTGGCCTGCTTTGCCAATACGGGTAGAATAGGGGCATGACCGACGAAACGATTTTGACAGGCAAGCGCATCGTCCTCGGCGTCACCGGGTCGATAGCCGCTTACAAAGCAGCCATACTTGGCAGCCAACTGACTCAGCACGGCGCGCTGGTCGATGTCATTCTGACCGAAGCGGCGCTCCAATTTGTCACGCCGCTGACCTTTGAGGCGCTGACCGGGCGGCCCGCTTACGTCTCGCTGTGGGAGACCGATTCATCGGGCGGGCTGGCGACGCATATCGCGCATGTGGGGCTGGCGCATGGGGCGGATTTGCTGGTCATCGCCCCCGCGACGGCGCACACCATCGCCAAGCTGGCTTTAGGTCTGGCTGACAACCTGCTGACGGTGACCGCGCTGGCGGCCCAATGCCCCGCGCTGATCGCCCCGGCGATGGACGCCGGGATGTATGACAACGCCGCCACTCAAGGCCATATTGAAACGCTGCAGGGGCGAGGCGTCGAGTTTATCGGGCCGGGGGCAGGGCGGATGGCCTCCGGGTTGGCAGGGTTGGGGCGGCTGGCCGAGCCGGAGATTATTCTCGGCGCGTGCAGGCTGGCGCTGGGCAAGCATGGGCCGCTGGCGGGCAAGCGGGTTGTGGTGACCGCCGGGCCAACCCGCGAAGCGCTCGACCCGGCGCGCTATCTGAGCAATCACTCGTCGGGCAAGCAGGGCTTCGCTATCGCGCAGGCGGCGATTGACGCGGGGGCGACGGTGACGCTGATCGCCGGGCCAGTCGGCGACGGGCTGGCGACGCCGGTTGGCGCGGAGCGGATCGACGTGACCAGCGCCGGGACAATGCGCGACGCGGTTCTGGATCAAGCCACCGGGGAATACCGGGCTGACGCGCTGATCATGGCCGCCGCTGTCAGCGATTTTCGCCCCGCGCATCCGGCCACGCAGAAGATCAAGAAGCGCAAGGTGAAGGGCGGCCCGGAACTGCCCATGACGCTGGAACTGACCGAAAACGCCGACATTTTGGGGGAAGTCTCCGGGCAGACAGCGAGGCCGCATATCACGGTGGGGTTCGCCGCCGAGTCGAACGATCTGGTCGAGAACGCGCAGGACAAGCTCAAACGCAAGAAGCTGGATATGATCGTCGCCAACGATATCACCGCCAGCGACGCCGGGTTCGGGGTGGACACCAACCGGGTCTTGTTCATCACCGAGCAAGGGGTCGAAGAACTGCCGCTGATGAGCAAGTCGGCGGTGGCGGCGCGGATCGTCGCATGGGTGGCGGCGCGACTTACGTGACTCACCTAACAGGCTCTGGCTGCTATTCAGTTGCCCACGATTACGCCAATCGGCGTTTGAAACTACGCCAGACGTGGAAGGACGCCTGTAGGTCGGCGCGACCCCCACACCCGTTCGCTGCGCTTCTCCCAATGCCACCCGCAGGCCGCGCTCTTGACAGGCTGCGGCACGGGCGATGATGCACTGGGCGTCGAGCGGCTTAGGGTTCGGTTTGAGTCAACTGGCCGGCGTAGTTATGTCTCCCTCCTGATGGCATGAGCGGATGGCGGACCTGTCAAACGACGCGGGAAGCCCCGGAAGGGCGCATAGCCCCTTTGCAGGGGTTCCGCATGGAGCATGGAGCATGGAAAGACTATGCTAACCATAGCTGATTGCCCTTTTGGGGATCACGACATCCGAACAGCCGACAGACGCCGTCTGCCATCTGGCCCGACGCGGCCAACGCAATAAGGCGTGGGACTTAGGCGGCGGACGCTCAGGCGGCGGAGTGGCGCTGTTGAAAGATGATTGGCGAGCGGCGGGGGCCTCACCCCCAGCCCCTCTCCACAAGTGGAGAGGGGAGGAGGCCCGACCTGACGCGGCCAAATTAGAACTTGTGTTCCGGGGACGATCATAACATGGCGCGGGGGTTTGTCAAGGGCAATTTGTAGCACGTTTGGTCTACAAAATTTGAGAGAATACGCCCGCAGTATTCTCAATAAAAATGCGACTCCGTGATAGAGTAGTGGTTGGGAAAACACACTCACATCACGGAGGTCGGTATGGACAGTGTAACATGGATTCGGATCGCATGGGCATTGAAAGAAGCGGGACATAGCGCGGAAGATATTGCCGGGCGAGTGGTGGTCAACCGCTCGACGGTGTACCGCTGGTTGAGCGGGATCAGGCGGTGGTGGGTGAGGCTGAGTAGTCACAAATTAGCTTTATTAGCGGACTGAATCTTATGGCTCTGGATGAAATATTCCTTCAAAGGAACACTTATGGCTCAAGCGCTTGAAGCCGACGCGCCTCCCGCGTTTGGCGTCGATGATGAAGAAGTTGTTATCCCACCACAGCCCACATGGCGGGAGCAAATGGTTGATTCATTTCGACCCGCCAACCTGATCTCCAGCCTGATCGCCGGGAGCGTGACCGGGATTATCGGCGTGACCGGGGTGGTGGCCTTCGCCTCGCTACTGTACAGCGGGCAGTTGGCCCCCTATGCCGCCGCCGGAATGGGCATGTTCCTGTTCGGGAGCATGGTGATCTCGGCGCTGGCGGCGCTGTTTAGCTCGACCTCCGGTGTGGTGGCGGGCGTGCAGGACGCGGGCGTGGCCGTGCTGGGCGTGATCGCGGTCGCGCTGGCGGCGACCATGCCGCCCGGAACCGCGCCCCACGATCTGTTCGTGCTGGTCGTGGCAGCGGTCACCGCCTCTGGCGCGCTGACCGGGCTGATCTTCATGACGCTGGGTTTTTTCAAGCTGGGCAATCTGATCCGCTTTATCCCCTACCCGGTGATCGGCGGCTTTCTGAGCGGGTCGGGCTTGCTGCTGGTGCGCGGCGCGCTGTCGGTGATGACCGGGGCCGATCCGCTGAAGGCGCTCGTCACGCCCGCGCTGATGGCGCACTGGCTGCCGGGGCTGGCCTTCGCCGTGATTCTGCTGATCGCCATGCGCCGGATCAATCACTTTCTGGTTGTGCCGAGCATGCTGGTCGGCTCGATTGGCGTTTTCTTCTTAGTTCTGGCATTGACCAGAACGCCAGTTGACGCGGCTTCCAGCCAAGGCTGGCTGGTCAGCGGCGTGCCGCAGGGCGGGTTGTGGAACCCCGTCCCGTTCGCCGAGCTGATTGCGGTCGATTGGCTGCGGGTGCTGTCGCAGGCCAGCAGCCTGTTATCGGTGGCGATGGTGCTGACCATCGCCCTGCTGCTCAACGCCAGCGGGATCGAACTGGAAGTCCAGCGCGAGGTGAATCTCAACCATGAACTGATGACGCTGGGCGCGGCCAACCTGTTCGCGGCGTTGGGCGGCAGCGCGCCGGGCGGCCACTATCTCGGCTCGACCGGGCTGGTCAACCGCATGAAAGCCGGGACGCGGCTAACCGGGGTTGTGCAGGCCGCGATCTGCGCGATTGTGCTGTTCGCGGGAGGCTCGCTGTTATCGTATTTCCCCAAGTTTGTGCTGGGCGGGCTGCTAATGTTCTTCGGGTTCAGCTTCATCATCCGCTGGGCCATCGACTCGCGGACGGAACTGCCAACTCAGGATTATATTGTCGTGCTGCTCATACTCGGCGCGATATTCGTGTTAGGTTTTCTTCCGGGCGTGGCGCTGGGCGTGGCGCTGGCGGTCGTGTTGTTTGTGGTCAACTACAGCCGCATCAATGTGATCAAGCACCAGCTTTCGGGGGCCAACCATCAAAGCACCGTGGAGCGCCCCGACCTGTATCGCAAGCTACTGCAGGGCAAGGGCCATTGGCTGTACATGCTCAAATTGCAGGGGTTTATCTTTTTTGGCACGGCCAACACGCTGTTCAACCAGTTCAAGGATCGTGTGCTTGACCCCGAACTTCAAAAGCCGCGCTATTTCCTGTTGGATTTTCAACAGGTGACCGGGGTCGACTCGTCGGCGATGCTCAGTTTCCGCAAGATGCTTCAGTTCGCCGAGCAATACCGGATTATGCTGATCTTCACGGCCCTGCCGCGCTCGATGAAGGCGCAGTTAGAGAAGCCGCCATTCGCCGCGCTGCGCGGCGCGCGCTGGGCGTGGTTCGAGGACATGGATCACGGCATGGAGTGGTACGAAGACAAAGTGATCGAGGATTTTGAAAGCGTCGGGTTTGGCATCAAGCCGCCGACTATGACTCGCCAGCTTCAAAAGCTGCTATCCGACCGCAAAGCGGTGGCGACCATGATGACCTATTTTGAGCATCGGGACGTGGAAGCCGGGACTGTCCTGCTGGAACAGGGCGATCCGCCGGGTGGCATCTATTTCATCGAAGAAGGCCGGATGCGCGTCGAGCTTGATTTGCACGAGACGAAGGCGATCCGCCTGCGGACGATGAGCAGCGGGACGGTGTTCGGCGAATTAGGAACCTACCTCAACATCCCGGCCACCGCGTCGGTGATCGCCGAGAAGGAAACCGACCTGTTCTTTCTGTCCACAGCCTCGCTACGCCAGATGGAGGAGAAAAACCCGGAGATCGCAGCCGTTTTTCACCGGTTCATGGCCCACACGCTGGCCGAACGGCTCGCCAGCGCCGCCGATGCGCTGAAGGTAGCGCTGGGATAACCTCACCCCCTTGACCCCCTCTCCACTGAGTGGAGAGGGGGAAGCCCACGTTGCGATGATCGCGATTTACAGGCAACGTTAGTTGGGAATAAGCAACCGCTCCGGGTCTTCCGCCGGCAGCGGCTCGGCGTTTTGGCTCTCCATCTTCGGGATCAGGTAGCTGCCAAACAGCCGCCATTCATCCATCCGGCACGAATTGATCAGCGACCCGTTGTACACGGTCATGTCCGGGCAGCTATCGCACATATCGGTGCGGCCATCGGTCATCAAGTCGGGGGCCTGAATAATGCCCACGCTTTGCATGTAGGTCGGTTGGAACAAGCGCGCCGGGTGGCGCAGCGCGTCGCGCAGGCGCGCCCCAAAGGCCGCTCGAACTTGTGGATCGACCAGCCCCGCTAGAAACGACAGCAAGCCAAAGCCGTTTTTGGCGAGATAGGTCAGGTACGTTCCGTGCGCCCAATGATAATAAATCTGCGCTAACTCCATCGTGCGTGGGCCAAGCGAGCCGTACATCGCTCCCCGCGAACCGATCTGGACGCCCAGCAGCCATTTGATCGAGGCGTGGTTGGCCGTGCCGCCCAGATAGGCGCTGGCGTCATAATGAGGGTACTGGCTGCGGATCGCGCGCCAGACATCTTCGGAGGTCAGCCCCGTGTCTTCCATCACGGCTTCGCCCGCCGTATAGCTTAACTCTATGGCGTTGGCTGGCGAGCCATCGGGCTTGATGTATTCGACTCCCTGATCGACCGGAGCGGCGCGGAAGGTGATAAACACCAGACCGTGCACTTTATGAATGTTCTGGTTGGCCCAGCGCACCACGTCGGGAATCTCGGCGACATTGGAGCGATAGACGGTCATGCCACAGTTGCAATACAGCCCGCCGACATCGTAGACCAAATCCACGTAATGCTGGCGCAATTCGTTTAGCTCGGCTTCGGTTTTGTGATTCCATTCGGGCTGGCGCATTTGCATCTTGTCGATGTGCAGGGCCACGCCGAGCAGCCCAACCTTTTTAAGCTCGACCAGCGTTTCGCGGGTGAGCTTGCGGCCATTGGTCAACAGCAGGGGCTTCATGCCTAATTCGTGGGTGTAGGCGACGATCTCCACGATGTCCGGGTGCAGCAGCGGCTCGCCGCCGGCGATGGAGATGTTATAGCAGTTCCGCCATTCTTTGAAGAACCGGATATCCTCTTTGACTTCTTCCAACGGCTTGTGCCCGGCGATTTCCTGCCGGTAGCAGCCCAGACACGCGATGTTGCAGCGGTCGGTTGTTTCCAGCCATCCGATAGGATTGTCGTTCATCGACCAGGGCATCCGGTACATTTCCTGCTTTGCCAGTTTCATCTTTGCGGTTCCTTTCGGGATCAGCAGCGTGTTATGGATGAAAAGGATGGATATTCTCGCAAAACAAAACTGCCACCCATGGGGTGGCAGTTGAATGCGCGGCGTGACGCCTGACAAGGCTCGCTAACATAAGACCATTATAACAGGGGCTGTCAAGATCGACACAGGGCAGGGAACGGCAAACAAGCATCGCCAGCGAAGCGCGAGCAACCGCGCTCTTTCAAAATAAGCGTATAATACGGTCAGCAGGGCAGCCTGCTAAAACAGCGCCATTTAACCATGAGACGTTTTGTGAGAGGTTTCGCCGTGACCCGACGCAACAATTTTCTCCCATTCCTGTTCGCCACAGCCACCGGCGCGATGACCGCCGCCGCCGTGATTCAGTACCAGAAACAAAAAGCCGTCGCGCTCAAAACGCTGGCCGAAAACAGCGCCGTGATTGAGACGCGGCGCGGCCCGATGGAAGTCGCGGTGGCGGGGAAGGGCGATCCGGTGGTGGTGATTCATGGCGTGCTGGCGAGCTACCAGCACGGGCTGGTGATCGGCGAGGCGTTGGCCGAGGCCGGGTATCAGGTCATCGCCATTTCGCGGTTTGGCTACGAACGCTCGCCGCTGCCGGAGGACGCTTCCCCGGCGGCGCAGGCTGACACTATCGCCGCGCTGCTGGACGCGCTGAATATCCAACAGGCGGCAATGGTGGGCGTCTCGGCGGGCGGGCCATCGGCAGCCGAATTTGCCATCCGCCACCCGGAGCGAACCAGCGCGCTGATCATGATGGCGGCGGCCACCCAGCCGCGCGATGTCCATGCCGAAGAGACCCACACCCCGGCGATGAGCATGCTGCTGTTCGGCTACACCAGCGATGTCTTTTTGTGGCTGATGATCCACTACGAACTGCGGATGCTGCCCTTCTCGGTGGTGGAACGACCCACCCTGCAAAGCCTATTGGATCGCCCCGCGCTGATGTCGATGTACCGGCGGCTGTCATGGGGGCTGTGGCCCGCCGCCAACCGCCGGGCGGGGGTGGATAATGACATCGCGCAGATCAAGCGCCTGAAACTGTCCTTGAAGAAGATCGCCGCCCCGACGCTGGTTCTGCACGGCACGGACGATCAACTGGTGCCATACGAGACGGGGCTTTACACCGCCAGCCAGATACCGGGCGCGGCGTTCGTGCGCTTTGAGCACGGCGAGCATGGATTCTTTGTCAACCAGCACGATGAGGCATGGCCGCCGATAATCGACTTTCTCAAGGCGACAAAAAAGAAGGCCGCGCCCAAGAAAGCCGCGTCCATTAAATCGGGGACGCCAAAGCCCGCCGCGAAGAAGCCCTCGCCAGCGCGGACACCTGCCGCGACGGATGGCAAGAAACCTGCCGCCCGAAAGCGCACGGTGAGGAAGACATCGTGATTGTTGAGTCTCCCGCCCCGGCATTTCTAATGCCGGGCTATGAATGTAATGTCCATTGAAATGGACAGGCCGCCCTGCGCGAACCATAGCTATCTCCCGTCCCGGAGCGAATGATGCAACCTCAATCAGGCGTTGTTGAAGCCAACGGCGCGACGCTGTATTACGAGGTCGCCGGGGACGGCCCGCCGCTGGTTCTGATTCACGGGTTCGCGCTTGACCGCCGGATGTGGGACGCGCAGATGGACGCGCTTGCGGCCCGCGCCCGCGTCATACGGTATGACCTGCGCGGCTTCGGGCTGTCATCCGCGCCGGGCGGCCAGCCGTATCGCCACACCGACGATCTGGCGGCGCTGATGGATCATCTGGGCGTCGAACGCGCCGATCTGGTCGGGCTGTCGCTGGGCGGCGCGGTGGCAATTGATTTCACGCTGGCGTTCCCTGACCGCGTTCGCGCGCTGATCGTGCTTGATTCGGTGCTGAATGGCTTTGACTGGTCAGAAGAAAACAAGGCGCGTGACAGAGCGGTGTATCAGCAGGCGCGCGAGGCTGGCATCGAAGCCGGAAAACAGACATGGCTGGCGCATCCCCTGTTCTCGCCGCTGATGAGCCGCCCCGAAGCCGCCAGCCTGTTCAAGAAGATTCTCGACGATTATTCGGGCTGGCACTTTGTCAATCGCAACCCGTTGATCTTTGAAAACCCGCCCGCCGCGCAGCGCCTCGCCGAGATTGGCGCGGCGACGCTGGCGCTGGTTGGCGCGCTCGACCTGCCCGATTTCCGGCGGGTGGCTGACGCGCTGGCGGAAGGCATCCCCGGCAGCCGCAAGGTTGTGATCGATGGCGTGGGCCACATGCCCAACATGGAAGCGCCACCGAAGGTCAATGCGCTGATCCTTGAATTTTTGTCCGCCCTCGATGGCAAAGCGGCGGGCGCATGAGCGAAGGGCCGATCCATTCGTATCACGCGGTAGCGCCGCATCCTCAGCGCCCGGAAGTTCTGGCGGTCAAGCGCGGCGATGGGTGGCAGCTGCCCGGCCTCGAAACGCCAGAATTTATTGATTGGAACGTGGCCGATTGGAACGCCGCCATGAGCGAGGCGGCGGGGATCAAACTGGGGACGCTGCGCCGACTGCGCGCCGACTACAACCGCGAAACCAAAGTGGAACAGGGCGTCTTTTTGATGGAGACGCTGTCGCCCAGTGAGAGCGTTTCAGCGGGCGCGCGCTGGGTTAACCCGATGGCTGTCGCGCTGACGCCGTTCGTCCAATCCGCGCTGGAACTGTGGCTCGCCGAGGTTAAAGCCGGGCAGACGCCCGAAGATCGAAGCGCATGGACGCGCCCCGGCTGGCACGCCGAGACGGCGGCGTGGCTGGGCGGGGAGCTTCAACGGTTGGGTTTCCGCCTGACCGGGGAAGCGACTCAGCGCCGCCAGTGGGCCATCACCTCGATCATCTCTCAGCCCACCGATCAGGGCCTGATCTTCGCCAAGCACACCCACCCCCTGTTCACGCCCGAAGCAAGGGTGGTCGAAAAATTGGCGAGCCACTATCCGAACCATTTGCCCGCAGTGGCGCTGGCCGACTCGGATCGCGGCGCGCTGGTGATGCGCGATTTTGACGCGGGGCTGCTCTACGACAGCCCGCGCCTTGAAGACTGGGAAGCCGCGCTGCGAACCCATGCCCGCATCCAGCAGGACAACGCGGCGCGTGTTCAGGAATTTCTGGACATGGGCTGCTGGGATCGGCGGCCTGACAAACTCGCCGAACTTATCGACCCCCTGCTGGCCGACACCGGGCCGATGAACATGGGTCAACCGCGCGGCATCACGCCGCCAGAATTGGAACGGCTGCGCGGGCTGGCTGCGCGCCTCAAAGAGCTTTGCCGCGCGCTGGCCGATTCGCCCATCCCGGTCTCGCTGAACAATGGCGACTTTCACGCCAAAAATATAGCCATCAAAGACGGCAATCCCCTCTTTTTTGACTGGTCGGACGCGCAGATCACGCATCCCTTTTTTGACCTGATGGCCCTGTTTGAGGATATGCCCGGCGAACTGGCGGGCGCGCCGAATTTGCGCCAGCATGTGACCGAGGCCTATCTTGATGAATGGAAAAGCTTTGGGTCGCCCGAAGGGCTGCGCGGGGCGTTCGCGCTGGCCCGCCCGTTAGCGATGGCAAATCTGGCGGTCAGCTACCAGCGTATCTATAACCATGTGGAACCTGCGGCCAGACAAGAATTGATCGGCGGACAGGCAATCTGGCTTCGTCAGCTTCTGGCATGGTCGGAAGAATCGTCGGCGCAGTCCTGAGCGCGGCTTGGCGGAGTAGCAGCCATGCGCCGGGCGTGATAGACTGAGATGTAGAAAGTTGGGATACGACTATGCAACGCTCATTCATCTCAATGACATGGACGCCGGAAGTTGACCCGGAAGACGCGCAGGCATTTATCCGCACGATTGAGGATATTTACGCCCTGCTACGCCCCCATTTCGGCAAGCCCGGCCAGTTCGACCCGCTGCCGGTGGTGCGGATTTTTGGCGCGTGGGCGATCCCGTCGGTGCCGCAGGGGGCGGCGTATTCCAATGTCGAGTGGTATGTCAGCCGCAGCCTCGATGACAGCGGCAGGAAAATACTCGGATCGCGCTATCTGGAAACCGTGCGGCTGGAACCGTGGCAAGCCACCAGCCCGCACTTTGACCTCGCGCTAACCAACCTCAGCCTCACCGATGACCTCGACAAGCAGCCCGTCGCCGACGCGCTGGGCATGAACCGACCCGGCCTGATCTCGCTGGTTTCGTCGCGCCCGTTTGACAGCATCGCCAGCCCGGATCTGCGGCGGCTGGCCCTGCGCCACATCTACGCGCATTACTTTGGCCGACTGCTGGACATTCCGCGCCGGGGCCGAGCGTCCGGCGTGCTGGAATATCAGGGACAGGTGTACTGTTCCGGTTCGTGCGCCATGCGCTACACCGACACGCCCACGCTGGCATTGAGCTTCGCCCGGCAGGAGATGGAGCAGGGCGCGGTGTACTGCGAAGCCTGCCAGAAAGACATCGTGGCGCAGATTGCGGGCTTTCATTACGGGCTGAATTAGCCATAGCTTACAAAAAACAGCCGATTCAGTCCACGAATTACACGAATTTCACTAAATTTTATTTTCCAAGTGACCTTATTCGCGCCATTGCGCGTAAGTCGTGATCATTACAATTTCCTATCAGCGTTTTCCCCCAGTTGCCGGAATTTCGTGCCTGTGGTATTTTCATGCCGCTAATGAGTGTGGGGGCAGGATTCAATCCTGCCAATGAATTGCCTCAGGAGGAGTTTTACATGGCGGATCGCATGGTCGGAACGGTCAAATGGTTCAGCCGCGCCAAGGGCTTTGGCTTTATCGCGCCGGACGGCAGCGACAAAGACGCCTTTGTGCACTACTCGGACATCAGCGGCGACGGCTTCCGCAATCTGGACGAGGGCCAGCGGGTAGAATTCCGGCTCGAATCGACGCCCAAGGGACTCAACGCGGTGGAAGTGGCAGCCATCCAGAACTGATCGAGCTGCCTTCAACTGAATAGACTCATTCGGGCGGCCTGTGGGCCGCCCATTTTCTTTCTCCTTGATCCCCCCTCTGTGCTATACTAGCCCCTGTGCCATCATCTCATCGATTTCTGGAAAGCCGGGCCGCGCTGGTGACGGGGGCCGGGCGCGGCTACGGCGAGGCCGTCGCGCTGGCGTTGGCGGCGGCGGGCGCGAAAGTGTGCGCCAGCGACCTGAACCCTGACCGCGCTGATCGCGTCGCCGGGCAGATTGTCCAATCGGGCGGCGAGGCGTTTGGCTGGCAGGCGGATGTCTGCAACAAAATGCAGATGGGCACATTGATCGAAACCGTTCGCGATCGCTACGCCCGGCTGGATATCGTGGTCAACCATGCCCACGTCAACCCCCGCGCATCGCTGCTGACGCTGGACGAATGGGAGTGGCGGCGAACGCTGGATGTCAACCTGACCGGGGCGTTTTTCGTGGCGCAACTGGCGGCGCGGGTGATGGCTGACGAAGGCGGCGGGGCGATCTTCCTGCTGGCGAGCGCCAGCGGCTCGGCGTCCACGGCGGGATTGGCTGCGCTGGCGAGCGCGCTGGATAGTGAAAACAAAGATCGCGGCGTGCGCGTCGCTGCCCTAGAAATGGACAACCCGGCCAGCGTCGTGGCTGAGGTCATGGATCGTCTCAAGCAAGTGTTGTAAACCTGTCTCGCAGAACTTTTGACTCGGAACTGTCTTTAGAGGCTCTTCATGGGAAAATCAACCATCACTGTCCGTGTTGATGACCGTCTTCGGATGATGTCCACGCTGCTGGCGTTAACGACGTGGCCGGAACAGGAGCAAATGTTCCACCCGCACGGAACGCACGCCCACGCGCACCGCCTGCGCGAAGCGCTGGCGCATGTCGAAGAGCACGCCGCCGCGATCACGATGCAGGAGATGCTGGAAAGCGGGCTGCCGCTGGACACCGTGTTCAGCTATGTCAACGTGCTGTCGTGGCCGGGCATCCGGGCGCGGGCTGGCGAGCTGCCGACATGGGCGCCGGAAAACTGGTCAACGCAAATGCGCGATTTTATGCACGCCAACCATGTCACCGATTTGTGGGGGCGCGACAAAGCGGCGTGGGCTGACGCCGAGCAGCAGGCGATCCGCGCGCTGGAAAAAGGCGACCCGCTGGACATGCTGACACGGGTGTTTGGGCCGCAAGCGGACAGCCTGCACTTTCAGCCGAATTTGTCGTATCCCACCGAGCAAGCCATCGGCTTTCGATCAGACAAAACGCTGATCGCGGTGGTTCCCCCGCCGGTGGCGTGGGGGACAAACCCGCCATGGCCGTATGACGACAACCCCGCCGACCCCTACCGCGAAGCCTTCAGCGCCTACGCCCGCGTCCTGCTGGGCGAGATGATCGAGGCGCGCCCGGAGATGAGCGACCTGATTCACAAGAACCGGCTGCCCGTGCCGAACACATTTTTGGCGCGGCACCCCGATGTGGTTGATCAGTTCTCGACGGTGCTGGTCAGCGGCCTGACGGCTATCGCGCTGGAGGAAGTTCACGGCGAGGTCGAAGCAAAATCGTACGTGGTGATGACCCACAAGGCGCACGGCTTTCAGGCCCTCCCCGCCGTGATCGATGTGCTGCGCCATTACCTGAGCGAGCAAGCGTCGGGCAAGTTCGCGTCGTTCGCCGAGTATTTGCCGTCGTTCTTCAACAGCCTGCGCATCGCTGACAAGCTGAAAAAGATGTAAAGAATGCTTATAGCTTATAGCTTATGGCTTATAGCTTATAGCCAAGACTTGAGTCCTGTCGATGTGCGCTTTGCCATACGCTATATGCCATATGCTTTTGCCAAAAGGATAGTCAATGCCGCCCGAACTACGCGCTTACTTCACCGACCAGATCGAGCCGATGGCGACCGTTCTGGAAGAATTGATGGCGCTCGAATCGCCGACCAGCGACCCGCAGGCCGTCAACCGGATGGGCGAGCGCGTCGCCGAGGAATTGGACAAGCTCGGAGCGGCGCTGACGACCCACCCGCGCACCGAGGTTGGCGACATCATCGAGGCGCGCTGGAACGATGGCAAACCCGGCAAGCCGATGTTGTTTGTGTGTCACATGGACACTGTTCACCCGGTGGGGATGCTGCGCGACAACCCAATTCGCCGCGAAGCAGGCAAACTATACGGACCGGGGTCGTATGACATGAAGGGCAGTATCGTCGCCATGCTGGCCGCGCTGCGCGGGCTGCGCGATCTGGGCGCGCTGCCGGATCGCCCGGTGATCGCCCTGATGACCACCGACGAAGAAACGGGCAGCAATCATTCCCGCGAGCTAATCGAAGACCGGGCGCGCGGGGCGGCTCTGGCCCTGATCATGGAGCCGGCCCTGCCTGACGGGTCGATCAAAACGTGGCGCAAAAGCACTGGCGGCTTCACAGTCAAGACGCGCGGCATCGCCGCCCACGCGGGCGGGGCGCACGAATCCGGGCTGAACGCCATCGAAGAGATGGCGCATCAGGTGATCGCCCTGCAACGGTTGACCAGCTACAAAGTGGGGACGACCGTCAGCGTGGGGATCGTGAGCGGGGGGACCGCTCGCAACACCGTCCCGGACACCTGCGAGGCGCTGGTGGATGTGCGGGCCATGACCCGCGCCGAGATGGATCGGCTGACAGCGGAGATCATGGCGTTGGGGCCGGTTCTGCCCGGCGCGAAAGTGGAAATCGAAGGCGGGTTTGACCGCCCGCCCATGGAGCGCAACGAAGCGATGATCGCCACTTTCACCCGCGCCAAAGAGATCGCCGCGAAGCACGGCCTGACTCTGCGGGAAGCGGGGTCGGGCGGCGCGTCGGATGGCAACTACACGGCAGCGCTGGGCGCGCCCACGCTGGACGGGCTTGGCCCGGTGGGCGACGGCGCGCACTCCGAGCACGAGCATATTGTCGTGTCGTCGCTGGCGATTAGCGCCACGCTGGTAGCCTCGCTGCTGATGGACTGGCCGTCGAACTAGGCTTGCAAACGCGACCCGCGCCCCTCGCCAAGCCTGCGCCGCGTTCTGTCATAAGGTGTCAAGCGTGACTCATCGCACACGAAAGAAGAATATAGACGCGCCGACCGTTCGCCACGACGAGACGTTGGTGGCCCTGCATCAAATCGGGCTCGAGTTAGGCTCGCGGCTGGATATGAGCCAACTGCTCCCGGAGATCATCACGCAGGCGATTGAATTGCTGCAAACCAAACCCGGCGGCGGGGGGGTGACTCTGCTGGATGAGGCGACCGGCGAATTAGAAATAGTCTTCGCCGTCGGAAGTGGAGCGAATTCGGTGGGGGGGAGATTCAAACCGGGCGAGGGCATGGCCGGGCGCGTGCTGGTTTCCGGCAAAGCTTTGACGGTTGACGATTATTCGGCATGGGAAGGGCGCGTTCCTGAACACGTGCGCGCGCCACGCGAGGCGGTGCTGGTCGTTCCACTGCGCTGGCGCGATCAGATTATCGGCACACTTGGCATTGAAACAACGCAGGCCGGGCGTGTCTTCAATCAGGACGATGTCCGGCTGGCAGAACTATTCGCGGCTCAGGCGGCGCTGGCTATTAGCAATGCGCGGCTGTACGAGCGCGAGCGCGACGGCCACAAGCGCATGGAGGCGATGTTACAGGCCAGCAGCGCGCTGTCGTCATCGTTAAGCCTGTCGGAAGTGTTGAGCCTTGTTTTGCAGAGCTGCAAGGTGGTTTTGCCGTTTGTCACAGCGTCGATTATGACCTTCGAAGGCGGCGTCCCCACGATGGCGGCGCTTTCCGGCTATGAAGGGCAAGAAGACGAGATCATTCAGCGCACGAAAGCCGATCTCAAGCTCAGTCGCATCATCGAACGCATGATGAAGGATTTGCAACCGATCATCATTGATGATGTGCGCGAACACCCGGATTGGATCAGGCTTCCCAGCGGGGAGCATATCCGGGCATGGCTGGGCCTGCCGCTGGTCGCGCGCCACGAACTGATCGGCGCGCTGATGCTCGACAGCGATCAGGTTGGCGCGTACAAGCCGGAGCATGTGGAGGTTGGCCAACTGCTGGCCAGCCAGGCGACGATTGCGCTGGAAAACGCGCATTTGTTCTCCGCGATGGAAAGCGCGCTGACCCAGATTGAAGCCTATTTCAAAGCCAGCGAAGCGATCATCTCCGCCGCTGACGCTACGTCGTTGTTAGCGATCATCGCCGGGCCTGCGATGAAAGACGTCAGCGGATGCAAGGCCTACTTGTTTTATGCCGAGCAGCGCGCCGAGGGAGACCCCACCTGGCTGGAACTGGCGGCCCGGCTGGGGCAAGGAGAGGTCACACGCCTGCGGATCGGCCAGCGTTTCAATGTCGATGAATTCCCGCTGATGCGCTTGCTATGGGGTCGCCCGTTTGGCGTCACCGCTGTGTCGGACACGTATGCGCCACATCCTTTGTTGGATGATCAAACAGCCAAAGCTCTCCAGGCCTTTAATGCCCGCGCTCTGACAATCATTCCATTGAAGATCGGCCACCGCTGGATTGGGGCAGTGGCCCTGACGTGGCCGGAAGCTCATCCCATCACTGTGTCGGAAGAGCAGTTCTACACAATTATCGCGCCACAACTGGCGGCGGTTGTGGACAACCGCCGCTTGCTCTACGAGACACAGCAGGCTCAGGAACGCTTCCATGACATGGCTCTCAGCACGTCTGACTGGTTGTGGGAAGCCGACGATCAGGGGCGGATCACGTTTTGCTCTGAGCGCGTGTCTGACGTCACAGGTTATGCCGCCAGCGAGATCGTGGGCAAGACGCCATTTGATTTCATGCCAGATCGTGACGCGCGCCGCCTGCGAATTGTGATGGCTCGCGCCGCCCAAGACCAGGAGCCTCTGGTGGATGTGGTGCAGTGGCTACGCCACAAAGACGGCCATCCAGTGTGCCAATCGGTTTCGGCAGTGCCGATTTTGAACAGCGAAGGGCGGTTGATGGGCTATCGCGGGGTGTCGAAAGACATCACCGAACAGAGCCGGGCGGAGCAGCGCGAACGGCTGGCGTTCGAGCTGGGCCAGAAGTTGACCGCTGTGCTGTCAGTCGCTGAAATTTGCAAAACCATTGTCAGCCGGCTGGCGGCCACCTTTGGCTACTATCATGTTTCCATCTGGCTGTATGATGAGAGCCAGAACGCGCTGATCACCCGGCGAGAATATGGCGGGGTCACGTTGACCGCCGCCGACACACTGGCATACAAGCTGGACAGCCGCCCCGGTCTGGTGGCTCAGGCCGGGCGGACACGGCAAGCGGTCATTTCCAATGACACGGCGCATGATCCTGAATTCAAGCCTGTTTCCCGTCTGCCGGATACCCGCGCGGAGGTCGTGATGCCGCTGGTGCATGGCGAGCAGCTTTTGGGCGCGCTGAATGTCGAATCCAGCGAGGCGGGCTATTTCAACCCTGCCGAAACGCGGCTGCTTCAGAATTTGGCCGCGCAGATCAGCGTGGCGATGGCGAACGCTCATCTGTACGAGCAATTGGAAGCGCAGGCTAACAACCTTGAACAGCTTGTGCGCGAGCGCACCGGCGAAGTGCTGACGGAACGCGAGCGCCTGCAAAGCATCGTTGAGCACGCCAGCGAGGGGATTTTCTTCACCCGCGCTGATGGCATTGTTGAATATGTCAACCCGGCATGGCAGCGCATCACCGGGCTTCACAGCCGCGAGATTGTCGGCAAGCGGCTATCGGATATTATCGACGAACAGGCCACGCAGGGGCTTAACCAGATGCTTGGCTCGTTCCAGCCGGGCGCCAGTTGGGAAGGCGAAATTCATAACCGCCGACCGGACGGATCAGAGTACGACGCGCTGCTGCGGATTGTGCCCGCGCCGGACGCCAGAGGGCGGATTGGCAATCTGGTGGGCGTGATGCATGACATCAGCGCGCGCAAGCAAATTGACCGGATGCGGAGCAAGTTTGTGGCCAACGTCTCGCACGAACTGCGGACGCCGATCACCAATCTCAAGCTGTATCAAACGCTGATCGCCAATGCCTCCGGCGACAGGCTGGCGGAATACATCAGCACCATGGGCGATCAGGTGAACCGCCTGGAACGGCTGGTCGAGGATTTACTGGATGTCTCCCGGCTGGATCGCGGCTCGCTTGAAATGCAGCCAGAGATGCTCGATCTCAATCAACTGCTGCGCGAATCGGTTGAAAGCCAGCGGCTGCGCGCCGAGCGACGATCCCAGTCATTGTCCGTCGTGCTGCTGCCGGACCTGCCGCCGATCTACGTGGATCAAAAACGCATGAGCCAGGTGGCGACCAATCTGCTGGCAAACGCGATCAACTACACGCCGCAGGGCGAAAATATCGGCGTGCGAAGCTGGCTGGAACGCCGCGATCCAACCGAATGGGTGGCCTTCAGCGTGTGGGACACCGGGACTGGCATCGCCCCAGAGGATTTGCCTTTTATCTTTGAGCCGTTCTTCCGGTCAGAGCAGGCCAAACAATCAGGGATGCCCGGAACCGGGTTGGGGCTGGGCATTGTCAAAGAGATCATCGAATTGCATCAAGGGCGTATTAACGTGGAGAGCGTGCCCGGCAAAGGCACGAGCTTCACGGTATGGCTGCCGGCGTATGCCGCGCCGGGGAAGTAAGATTGCCTGCTATTTGAAGGATGGCGAACGACTACCATAAACCTGCTTCAAGCAGGCTGCGGCGGGTTGCTATCTGGTCAGGGTGATTAAATTGCAGGAGGCGAGCAGTCGCTCTTCCAACAGGGGTTATGCCATAAATCAAACTGCCCCGTAATTCGAAATGGTCATTCCATTTCTGGCTACGCGGGTTAAACAACGGCGTCAGCATGTCGGTGGTATCGTCATAAGCCGCGATATCCGTTCCTTTTCTCAGGTTGCAGTGCAGGCAAGCCCACGCGAGATTTTCTGGACTGGAAGTTCCGCCATGTTTGATTGAGCGGATGTGTTCCACTTGAAATGGATGCGGGCGGAAGGTTTCGGGAACCTTGCAATATTCGCATCGCCCTTCAGCGCGCGTCTGAACAAGTCGCCGCGCTGCGCGGGGAACACGGCTCATTTGCTTTGGCGCTGGGCAGCCGCTTGCGCTTTGAGCCGTCCTAGAAGCAGATCAACCTGAGCCATCTGTTCCAGTTCCGCCCTTTCATCCATCGATATCGTCTCGTCTTTCAAGCGTTCCAGCAGGCGTCGGGCGCGTCGCTGGGCAGCCGCAGACGCTTTGAAGGCGAGTATCTCGTCAGCGGAGACACGCTCCGCGATGAAATCAATAAAATCATCGTAGACTCGGGGGAGAGGGACAGTAGCCATTGAACGCTCCATGTGTCCATTATAATCAAACTCTATGGATGAAGCGAGCGCATGTCCTGAAGCTGGGGAAACAAAATGGCGCGGCAATCCGCGCCCGTTTTCTATTGCAATCGCTCAGACCATCTCGATGCCGAGCACCTTCTGGACGCGCTCGCGGATCAGCCGGATGTCGTATGGCTTGGTGACATATTCATCGGCTCCCGCTTTGGCCGCCTGCATCCGATCTTCCTGCTGAGTCTTGGCCGACACCATGATGATGTAAGTGCCCTTCATCTCCGGGTCGCCCTTGAGCTTTTCGCAAATTTCGTAGCCGGACATGCCCGGCATCATAATATCCAGCAAGATCAGGTCGGGTTTTTCGGCTTTGGCGACCTCATAGGTCTTGGGCCCGTTTTCCGAGGAGAGAATGATCACGCCATAGGTCTTAAAGCGCTTCAGCGAATCTTCCAGCAGTTCCCGGTTGAACGTGTTGTCATCGGCAATCAGAATCTTCTTGGACATAGCGCCCCACGTTTGTTTCTGTGTATTTTTTCAAACAACTTCTTGACGATTGGCGTAAGTGTATCACAAACCCGATCCCGCGCAAGACCTTATTAAGCGCGTTGATCAGGCGGAGCGACTACGAAATCAGGCTGACTCCCAGAACCTTTTGAGCGCGCTCAATGATGGCATTCACGTCATAGGGCTTCGTCAGGTATTCATCCGCCCCGGCCAGCGCCGCCTCTTTGCGATCTTCTTGCTGTATTTTGGCAGAAACAATGATGATGTAGGTGTTCGCCAGTTCAGGATTGCCTTTGACCTTTCGGCACACTTCAAAACCGTTCAGCCCCGGCATCATGATGTCCAGCAGTATCAAGTCGGGTTTCTCTTTTTCGGTGATGGCCACTGCCTCAGCGCCGTCCCGCGCGATCAGCGTTTCAACGCCATAGGCGTTAAAGCGCGCCAGAATATCCTGAAGCAATCGGCGGCCATCGGGCTGGTCATCAGCGACCAGAATCTTCTTGAGCATGAAGGCGACCTTTCCATTCAGGGTTGGCGAACTGGAAATAGTTTATCACAAGGGCGCTGAAAACTGAAAAAGGGATGGCATTAGACAATCCCCCGGCTGCGTGGTACACTGCCCCTACTGTCGGCCTGCTCGGAAATCCCTCATGCTGAAAAAAATCGGACGCGACAATCTGCTGGTGATGCTTTCCCTGCTGATCTGGGCGCTCGGCGAAGGATTGTGGTTCAACCTGCGGCAGATTCTTTTGAGAGACCTCGGCGCGACGCCGCAGGAGATCGGGCTGGTCGGGGGCATCGAAAGCGCGGCGCGGATGCTCTTGCTGATACCCACCGGATACATGATTGACAGGTTTGGGCCGCGCGCGCTGATGATTGGCGGGTGGGCTATTGGCATCGGGTGCGCGGCGCTGATCGCGCTGGCCCCGACATGGCAGGCCCTGACGGTCGGGCTGGCGGTTTACGCCACGACCGCGTTTGTGATCCCGGCTCTCAGCGCCTACGCCTTGATGGCCGCCCCGCCGGGCAGCGACCCGCAGCGCGTCCTGAGCGTGCTGTACGCCGCGTTCCCGTTGGGGATGGTGGTTTCCCCGGCGCTGGGCGGCGTCATCGCGGGGTGGCTGGGGTCGATTCGCAGCCTGCTGTGGGTGGCGATGGGGCTATACACGCTTTCGACGCTGGTGATGGCCCTGATCCGCCACATCGCCCCGCGCCCGCGCGACCAGAAATTTCACTTCGCGCATTTATTTGGAAATCGGCCCTTCATGGGCTATGTGATTTATTTTGCGCTGGCCCTGTCAACGCTGCTGGTGGGCTTCTGGCTGATTAACATCTTTATGGAAGAAACGCGGCGGCTGCCTGTCGAGACCATCGGTTTGTTGTTCTCGGTGTTTGGGATTGGCACCGCCACGCTGAACCTGCTGATAGGCCGGGTCAACCGACGCTGGAGCTTCCCGCTGGCGCTGGGGGTGTTCTGGGCAGCGGCGCTGATCTTGTGGCAGGTTTCCGATCAGGCGGGGATCGGCATCGGCTTCTACCTGATGGGCGCGGTCTATGCCCTGCGCCCGACCGTGCTGGCCCGGCTGGAAACGGTGGTCAAGCCCGAAGATCGCGGGATGGCCTTTAGCGTTCTGGAATTCATGTTCGCGCTGGCGAGCGCGTTGGCGGCGACCACCGCCGGGCAGCTTTATGCGCTGACGCCTGCCCACGACCTGCCGCTGATCGCGTCGCTGGTCGCCGCGCCGATTATGGCGGCCATCTGGTTTGGGCTGGGGCTGGGGCGCACGCCGGCGAGCGACTTGGCGACCGGCCAGCCGAACGCGTCACTGGCCGCGGGGGAAAACTAAGCTGGATGGGGCAGGGGCAAGGCGACGCTTTGGCTCTGCTAACTGACCTTGAATCAGGAGGCGGCAATGGCAGGCATCGAACAGGGCTGGGGGCTGCTGGTTGTTCTCTGGTTTCAATCATGGCGGTCGGGCGCGGTTGAAGCGCTGGCGACGTTCTTTCACTACGCCGGGTCGGAAGACGTTTACCTGATTCTCCTGCCACTGATTTACTGGTGCGTTGACGCCGGGTTGGGCCGCCGGGTGACGCTGTTTTTTGTGATCAACGCGTGGGCGAACTCGGCGCTGAAAGAGTTGTTGGCGCGGCCACGCCCGTATGAAGTGTCCGGCGAGGTCAAGCCGTCGCTGGTGGAAGACAGCTACGGCATTCCCAGCGGCCACGCCCAGAACGCGGTGACGCTGTGGGGCGCGGTGGCCCTGCATTTCAAGAAGAACTGGCTGACGTGGCTGGTGGTCGCCTACGCCGTCCTGACCGCCATTTCGCGGCTGGTTATGGGCGTCCATTTTCCGCAGGACGTGATCGGCGGGCTGCTGTTCGGCCTCGCGCTGCTGGGGCTGTACGTGTGGTTGGAGCCGCGCATCACGGCGTGGATCAAACCCCAAAGCCTGTGGGCGCAAATCGGCGTGGTGGTTGCCGCCAGCGCGGTCATGCTGGGCATCCATCCCATTCTGATTCCGGTCACGTCTCACCCGGAGACCAACACCGTCGCCGCCAGCGTGGTGGCGGTGTTTCTGGGCGGCGGGATCGGGATCGCGCTGGAAACGCGCTTCGTCCAGTTCGACGCGGGCGGGGCGTGGCAAAAGCGTGTCATTCGCCTGCTGATCGGGCTGGCGGTGGCGCTCGGGCTTCGTTTTGGGTTGGGCGCGGCGTTTGACGGGTTGCAACCTGATCTGGTTTTCCGAGTCCTGCGCTACAGCCTGATCGGGTTGTGGGTGGCCTTTGGCGCCCCATGGGTGTTTGTGAAGACAAAGCTGGCAGACGCCGCTGCCTAAGAAAGGGCGTGATATATCACGCCCCTACGGCGCTGGCGCTCGCTCTTGACAATATCGTTTCGCCGCCTCTAAGGGAGCGCATGATTCAGAACAAGACGGCTTACTGGCTGCTCGGCGTGATCGTTGTCGCATACGCCGGCATTGGCGCGTTGTACGCGATCTATACCCCCGCATGGCAGGCCCCTGACGAGCCAGCCCATTACAACGCCATCGCGCAGGTGGCGACCGACGGCTGCTGCCCGGTGATCGCCCCCGGCGATTGGGACTCGGCGCTGTTGGAAAAGCTCAAAGCGGGCGGTTTCCCGGAAAACGCCGATCTGTCCTCGATTGAATACGAGGATCACCAGCCGCCGCTGTACTACCTGATCGGCGCGGCGGTCTTTCTGGCGACGGGCGGCAGCTTGCTGGCCCTCCGGCTGATGTCGGTGGCGATGGGAACAGGCGCAGTTATTGCCGCCTATGTCGCGCTGGCGCGGCTGTATCCTCGCCGCAAGACGCTAGCCCTTTCGGCGGCGGCGTTTGTCGCGTTTTTGCCCCAGCACGTGGCGATCCTCGCCAGCGTCAACAATGACAGCCTCGGCGGGATGGTTCTGGGAATCCTCATCGTGACGTGCGTCACTTATGCGGGCAACCCCGTCCGGATCAATGTCAAAGGCCAAAGCGAAGCCTACCCATTGCCCAGCCGCCCGCATGCCGCCGCATTGGGCGGGTTGGCGGGGGTGGCCTTCCTGACCAAGCTGACGCTGTATCTGCCCGCCGTGATTATCGTCGCCATCGCTATCATCGCGCGCTGGCGGGTTGAACGGCGCGATAAACGCTGGCTGGCGACCGAGACGGCGTGGGCGGCAGGCATGGCGCTGGCCTTTGGCGCGCTGTGGTGGATCAGGAATATCACGGTTTATGGTTGGCCTGACCTGTTCGGGTTGGCGCGGCATAACGCGGTGGTGGTCGGGCAGCTTCGCACGGCGGAACTGGCCGACCAGATCGGGATATGGCCCTATATCCAGCAATATGCCACCACGGTGTTCAACAGCTTCTTCGGGCAGTTTGGCTGGATGGGCGTTCCGATGCCAGCCGCCACCTACTACGCGATCCTTGCGTTTATGCTGGCGACGCTGGCCGGGGCGGCCATGCTGGCGACACGCTTCCGTGACAGGCTGGAAGACTACCCCTCGCAAGGCATCGCGCTGGGCGTGATGGGCGGCGCGCTGCTCGCCGGGCTGGTCGGATTGATCCAATACAATTTCACCTTTGTGCAGTTTCAGGGACGCTACCTTTACCCCGGCCTGATCCCTGTCGCGGCGCTGGTCGCGCTGGGTTGGCAGGGATGGGCGTTCTTGATCGGGCGGGGGATGGGCGCGGTGTGGGAGCGATGGCTGGCGTGGCTGCCCGTCGCCGCGCTGGCGTGGATGCCCGCGCTGGCGGTGTGGGCCTTGTTCAAGTGGATTGTCCCGAATTTGAAGTAAGGAAACAGCGTCTGATTCAGTCCACGAATCGCACGCACAACACGCATGTCTTTTGATCATCGAGGGGATTGCATGGACGCGCAAAAAATAGAAGTGACCGAAGAAACGCTCGACCCGCAGGATTGGGACGCGATGCGCGCGCTGGGCCATCGGATGCTCGACGAGATGTTCGATCACCTGATGACGCTGCGCGACGAACCCGCGTGGCGGCCTATGCCCGACGCCACACGGGCGCGCTTCAAATCCCCTGCGCCGCAGCAGGGGCAGCCGATTGAGCAAATCTATGACGAGTTCAAGCGGGATATTCTGCCTTACCGTCAGGGGACGACACACCCGCGCTTCTGGGGCTGGGTGATTGGGACGGGCACGCCGTTTGGCATGCTGGCGGAGATGCTGGCCGCCGCGATGAACTCGAATCTCGGCGGCGGCGACCATGCCGCCAACGAAGTCGAGAAGCAGGTATTAAACTGGTTCAAAGACGTGATGGGTTTCCCGGCGAGCGCCAGCGGGCTGCTCGTCAGCGGCGGATCGATGGCGAACTTTGTCGGGTTGGCGGTGGCGCGCAACACGATGGCCGAACATGCCGTCCGCAAAGAAAGAATTCAAGCCACCCCACGCCGCATGGCGCTGTATGCCTCCATCGAGGCCCATGCCTCGAACAAGAAGTCCGCCGAACTGCTGGGCATCGGCGGCGAAGGTTTGCGATCCATTCCGGTCAACGCCGACTACCAGATCGACCTTGACGCGCTCAAAGCCGCTATCACCGCCGACCGCGCCGCCGGGCTGTATCCGTTCTGTGTCATTGGCAACGCCGGGACAGTCAACACCGGGGCGTTCGATGACTTGAACGCGCTGGCCGACCTGTGCGCGCAAGAGAAGCTGTGGCTGCATGTAGATGGCGCGTTCGGGGCGTTGGCAAAGTTGGCGCCGGACAACGCGCATCTGGCGGACGGGCTGGAACGCGCCGACTCGCTGGCCTTTGATCTCCACAAGTGGATGTACATGCCTTATGAAATCGGCTGCACGCTGGTGCGCCGCGAGGAAGATCACGTAAGGACGTTCGCGGCCAACCCGGAGTATCTGGCGCACATGCCGCGCGGGCTGGCGGGCGGGTCGAACTGGTTCACCGATTATGGCTTGCAGTTGTCGCGGTCATTTCGGGCGCTCAAAGCGTGGATGTCGATCAAGGAACACGGTCTGGAGAAATATGGCCGCTTGATCCAGCAGAACATGGATCAGGCCCGGTATCTGGCGGAACTGGTCAGGGCCGCGCCTGAGCTGGAATTGTGCGCGCCCTTTCCGCTGAACATCGTGTGCTTCCGCTATGCCACGCCGGGAAAGACGCCGCAGGAACTCAACGCCCTGAATCAAGAAATCCTGATGCGGCTGCACGAAGAAGGCATCGCTCTGCCGTCCTATACCACGCTGAACGGGGTGTGGGCGATCCGGGCGGCGATCACCAATCACCGCAGCCGACGCGAGGACTTCGAGCTGCTGGCCCGCGAGGTGGTTCGCCTCGGCAACGAGTTGGTCGGCTGACAAAACCTCCTAAAAGCGACCAATCGGTCGCATTCTAGAATCGCTCAGAATCAATCAGGGGCGGGCCTCATTTGAGAACCCGCCCCTGATACTTATCTTGCTGTTATGAAAACCTAAGCGCCTTCGGGCCTGCCTGACGACATCGCGTTGGTGGCCCGGCGCCACAGCGCGCTGTACCACACAAACTTGCGATTTTCCTCGTCCCAGAAGGTGTACATCAGCGACCTGAAGCTGCCGAGGATGGTGACCGGCTTGACTTCTTGGAACATCTCGTTCTCGTTATGGCAGGTCTCGAGATAGTAGTTCGGGATGCGCGGGCTGAGGTGATGAATATGATGCAGCCCGATATTGCCGGAGAACCACTGGAGCAGCTTGGGGAGTTTGTAATAAGAACTGCCCTTGATAGCCGACGTGAAGTAGTCCCATTCCGGGTGACGCACCCAGTGGCCTTCTTCAAATTGATGCTGGACAAAGAACATCCAGATACCGGCCATCCCGCCGAACAGCATGATTGGCCCCTGAATCAGCAGGTAAGCGCGGAGGCCGATGGTGGCCCATGCCGTCATTGCCATCGCCAGAATCGCGATATTAGTGAACAACACGCTGAATTTCTCGCGCTTGCCAAAGGTCGGGTTGGCGAACCGATGGGAGAGCAGGAACATGAAAAACGGGCCGATCACAAACATGAACAGCGGAAAACGAAACACCGAGTAGCCGAGTTTCTGGTACCAGGGGGCGGCTTTGTATTCGGCGAGGGTCATAGTCCACACATCGCCCGTGCCGCGCCGATCCAGATCGGCGGAGGTGGCGTGGTGAATGGCGTGTTCGTGCTTCCAGTTGTCGTAAGGCGTGAAGGTCAGGATGCCGGTGATTCGCCCCAGAATGTTGTTCCATTTCTGGTTCTTGAAGAACGATCCATGCCCGCAGTCGTGGAAGATGATGAAGATTCGCATCATAAACCCGGCAGCAATGACCGCCAGAGCGAAGGTCAGCGGATACGAGATGTCGACCAGCTTGATCATCAGATACCACAGAAAAAAGTATGGGATCAGCGAATTGGCGACTTGCCATAGGCTGCGGCGGAGATCGGGGTTTTCATAACGGGCGACTACGGCGCGCCAGTTCAATGTTCCCGAAGCCTGCTCTAGCGCCGACGAAACAGCTTGTTTGATTGTCACAGTGATTTCCTTGATTGAGGCTAACGTTATGGACAGAGTATAGTGGGCCATTCAGCGACACGCAATGGGGATTGGCCCTACTCGATGTTGGACATTATAGATTCAAACACCAGACAATCGTAAAGGATGTGCTGCTGGCAGCTTGCCGGGACAGCGTTGAGCGGCTCCACGCCAAACCCGCGCAGCATCCGGGCGATATGGCACAGAGGCAGTCCCATCACATTGGCGTAGCAATGCGCGAACCCGGTCGCGGGGTGAAAACCCATATGCTGGATGGCATACGCGCCGGCTTTGTCAAACGGATCGCCGGTCTGGATATACGCGTCGATTTCAGCGTCGGAATAGTCGCGCATGGTGACCGGGCTGATCGCCGCCTGCGTGACGGCTTGCCCGGTGGCGGCGTTGAGGAGCGTGACCGCCGTGATGACAGTATGCGTTTTGCCGCGCAAGCGCCTGAGAATCGCCGCGGCGTCGGCGGCGTCCAGCGGCTTGCCGAGTATCGTGTCGCCGTCGGCTACGGTGGTGTCACAGGCGACGATGATCACGTTGCGGCTGATGTCGCTGGCGGCGGCCTGCGCTTTTTCACGGCTGAGACGGCGAGCGTAGCTCTCTGGGGCTTCGCCGGGGTAGGGCGTCTCGTCGATATTGGCCGCGACCGCTTCAAACGGAATCTCCAGCAGCGCCAGCAGTTCGCGGCGGCGTGACGATTGGGAGGCCAGCACAAGCGGCATGATCATCGGGTAGAGGCCCTTTCCAAAGGCGGTCGCCGCGCTATTTTGTCCGCAACCTGTGTGGATCGAAAACACGCCAGCGGGTGACATTTGTCACTGTCCTAAGCCGACAAATCTTATCTACAATACGATAATACTTGAATCGCGGGGTATACGCTTATGCCATCGCAACAACCCCCCCCATCCGGCGGCGACATCTCTGGATTGGAACGGCTATATCAGGCGTCGCTGGCGGTGGCCGGGGCGCATGACATCGACGCGGCTATGCAGGCGATTGTGGACGCCGCCCGCGATCTGGCGCAGGCCGAGGTTTCCGCGCTGGGCGTCCCCGGCCCGCCGGGGCAACCTATGGCGCACTTTTACTTTTCCGGTGTCAGCGATGATGTTGTCCGCAAGCTGGGCGCGCCGCCCAGCGGGCATGGGATGCTGGGGCTGCTGTTTTCTGTAGGCAAGATTATCCGGGCGGATGATATTCTGGAACATCCATCCGCCGTCGGATACCCCGCCGGACATCCGCCGGTCGGGTCGTTTCTGGGGATACCCATTCGGGCCGGGGGGCAGGTGATTGGCGACCTGTATCTCGGCAACAAAATCGGCGCGGATGGGTTCACCGAGCAGGACGAGCGCCTGACAGAAATGCTGGCGACACATGCGGCGGTGGTGATTCAGAGCCTGCGCTTTCAGGAGCAGGCGCATCAACTGGCGGCGATGTCCGACCGCGAGCGGATCGCGCGCGAGCTTCAGGACGGGGCGCTGCAGGCGATGTATGGCAGCGGGCTGATCTTGCGCAACCTTGACCTCGCCAGCCCGGAACAGGCGGCCAAGCAGCTTGAAGAAGCTCAGGCTTACCTTGAATCAGCAATCGATCAACTGCGGGCGCATTTGCTGGGGCTGACCCATGCGCGGTCATCGCCGCCGGAGCCTGATTGACTCATCGCGCGGTTGGCCTGCCAACTCAACGTGGCGCGGACGTTTCTTCCGTCGTGCGCAGCCCTTGATCGGGCAGCATATCGGCGCGCTCGACGTAATGCCGCAGCCCCCCGCCTTCCAGAACCCAGATCGATGTGGCAAACCGGTCGATAAACGCCCGGTCATGCGCGGCGGCAATTATCGTGCCGAGGAAGGCTTGCAGCGCCTCCTCAAATCGCTCGCGGGCCGGGATGTCCAGATGGTTGACTGGCTCATCGAGGATCAGGCAGTTCGCCCCGCCGATCACCAGCTTCGCCAGCAGCAGCCGGGCGCGCTCGCCATAGCTGAGACGCGCCACCGGGACAAACACATCGTCGCCTTTGAACAGAAAGAAGTGCAAGAAGTTGCGCGCTTCGGCCTCAGTGATCGGGGCGGCGTCCAGCAGGATCGACAGCGGCGACCCGGCGGGGTCGAGCGTCTCCTGCATTTGCGGCATGTAGCCTATCCGAACGTTCGCGCCGGGTTTCACGACCCCTTCCCCCGGAGCGAGATCGCCCGCCAGAATGCGCAGCAGCGTCGATTTTCCTGAGCCGTTTGGCCCCAACAGCGCGACGCGCTCGCCGTGCCGCAGGGTCTCGTTGAGATTGCGGAACAGCCAGCCGCGCCCATCAAAGGCATGGCCGATACCCGCCAGCGCGATCACGTCCTGCCCGGCGCGCGGCATGTCGCCAAAGGCCATCTTTAGCCCCCAGTCACGGTCGGGGCGCTCCACCCGATCATCCGAGTCAAGGTAGCGTTCCAGCTTCTTTTCGCGCGCCAGCGCTTTCTTCGCCACCTTCTTGGCGATGCGCCTGACCTGTGGCTGGCGCGGGGTGGTCGTGCGCTCCACTTTGAGCGACTGCTCTTTGGTGTTGGCGATGTCCTGCCGGACGCGGCGAATCTCGGCTTGCTGATCGCTCCACTCCGCCCATTGCTTTGCGGCGGCGTGGGCCTTCTGCTCGGCGTAGTCCGAATAGTTCCCGGTGTATTCATGGATGCTGTGGCGCTTGCTGTCCAGTTCAAGCACGCGCCGCACGGTGTTGTCCAGAAACGCGCGGTCATGCGAGACGATCAGAATCGCGCCGGGGTAGGAAGCGAGGAATCGTTCCAGCCATTCCAGCGCGGCGATGTCGAGATGGTTGGTCGGCTCGTCCATCAACAGCAGGTCGGGCCGCGCCAACAGCAGCGATGCCAGCCCCACGCGGGTCTGCTCGCCGCCCGAAAGCCGCGCCGCTTCCGCCTGCGGGTCGATGTGGGCGAGGCCCAGATTCGCCAGAACTTCCTCGATGTGGTGATCAAGCTCATAGCCGCCCAACGCCTCGAACCGCGCCAGCGCGTCGTCGAAGGCCGCCATCACGCGGGCGAGGTCGCCGCCTGTCTGCCCGGACATTTGCGCCGCCAGCGCGTCTACCTCCGCGTGGGCCGCTTCCCATCCGGCGAGGCCCGCCCGAATTTCCTGATCGACCGTGCGCCCGGGGGCTGGTTCCAATCCCTGTCGCAGATAACCCAGCCGCGCCGAGCGATCCAGCGCCACCGCGCCGGAATCGGGCTTCTCCAACCCGGCGATGATCCGCAGCAGGGTGGACTTGCCCGACCCGTTCGCGCCGACCAGCCCGGCCCGATCAGCGCGGTTGATCACAAACGACACATCATCGAGGATGGTTTCAACCCCGAACGATTTGCTTATATGAGTCACTGATAACATAGGTTCTCCTGCTGTAACGATCTATAACAAGCCGATTCACTGAGGCGAGTCCGCTTCAGCGGACTTGTCATCAGCGGGCGGGGCTTGCCCGATAAGCCAACGCCATGTTCCATGCGCTCTGTTTCCCGCGCCGGGAACGCAAAAAATCTGCCCGGAGAAACCCGGAGCAGATCAGGGAAAACGCACAGCGTCAGACAACCCTACGGGCTGTCAATCCATCATCGTTGCTGTGCGCGTCAAATTAGCCGAATCATTGGAGCGTTAGATGCCTCTAGGCGGATAGTATAACCGCCGGATTATCGCCGCGCAAGATCAACCGATGAAAAGCGGCTGGATCACAAACTTCCACAGCAGCATGGTCGCCACGCCAAAGATGATCCCGCCCGCCACTTCCAGCTTGCTGTGACCCAGCACTTCCTGAAAGTGTCGTTCTTCCAGTTCATGCCCTGACAGCAGTTCCGCGATCATGACATTGATGGCGTAGGCGTGTTCCCCCGCCTGCCGCCGCACGCCCTGCGCGTCGTAGACGACCACCATGCTCATCACCAGCGCCAGCGCGAAATACGGCGAATCAAATCCGTAATTGATCCCCATCCCCATCCCCAGCGCGCTGACCAGAGCCGAGTGCGAGCTGGGCATGCCGCCGGTGTTAGCCATGTAGTGCCAGTCGAATTCTCTGGCGCTCCACCAGTGGGTGAACGGCTTGAGAAACTGCGCCAGCGTCCCGGCGACGATAGCGACCCAGATGACATCATTGACGGCGGCCTGCCGCAGCCAGTCCAAAACCATGACTTATTCCTCCGATTGATCGAGGGGAGAGAGCGTGTAGCCGCCATCGGCGGATGGAGAGAGTTTTTGAAGACGCAATTCGGCCTGATCCAGCATCCCGTTGCACTGCGCGGCCAGCGTTTGCCCGCGCTCGAACAGCGCTAAGGTTTCTTGCAGCGGCAGGCCGCCCGCTTCTAACTTCGCCACGATGTCTTCAAGTTCCTGCATGGAGTCTTCATAGGTGGGGGATGGGTTGTCAGGCATGGGGGCGTTTGTCCATGAATATTCGTTGCGCGAGCTAATCATCCGCCAATTGCGCGAATTTCGCTACTTTTGGTTGAAGCTGAAACAGCGGAAGCCTGCTCTTATTCGTGAGGCTCAACCGTCGCGGATAGGCTGCCATCGTGCAGTCGAACATCCAGCCGGGAGGCAGGGGCGGCGTCGGCGGCCCGCCGCAGGACTCGCCCGTCTGCCGTTCGCACGATAGCGTACCCGCGCGAGAGCGTGGCGAGCGGATTCATCGTGAGCAGAGCCGCCTGCTTGCCGGAGATTCGCTCGCGCCGCAGCCGCAGATCGCCCCGCGCGGCGCGTCCTGCCCGTTCTAACAGCCCGTCGATTCGCTGGCGGGCGCTGTCCAACTGTGATTGAGGCGACAGCAAGCGCAGGCCGGTCGATAGCTGGCTGATAACCCGGCGACGCTCATCCAACGCAACCTGCGCCGCTATCGCCAGATCGCGCGCGGCCCGGCTGATCGCTTCGCGCCGGTCTTCCAGCGTGATCGGCGTGACCAGTTCGGCGGCGGCGGACGGGGTAGGGGCGCGCAGGTCGGCGGCGAAATCGGCCAGCGTGAAATCGACCTCATGGCCCACACCCGACACAATAGGAATCCGGCTGGCGGCGATAGCCCGCACGACGCGCTCGTCATTAAACGGCCACAAATCTTCCAGCGATCCCCCGCCGCGCGCCACGATGATCACGTCCACATTGTCGAGCGTGTTGATGGCGTTCAGCGCGGCGACGATCTGCGGCGGGGCGTCCGCGCCCTGCACCAGCGTCGGCGAGACAATGGCGCGGGCCAGCGGATTGCGCCGCCCCAGCACGTTCAGAATATCTTGCAGGGCCGCCGCCCCCAATGATGTCACAATCCCGACGGTCTGAACGCGCTCCGGCAGCGGGCGCTTGCGTTCGGCGGCGAACAATCCCTCGGCGTCCAGCTTGGCTTTGAGTTCTTCGAACCGGGCGTACAGGTCGCCGATCCCCGCCGGGCGGATAGCCCGGGCGTAAAGCTGATACTCGCCCCGCGCTTCGTACACCGACAGCCGCCCCTGCGCGATGACCCGGTCGCCGTCACGCGGGCGCGTGGTCAGGTTGAGAACGTCGCTGGCCCACATGATGCCCTTGATCTGCGACTCAGCGTCTTTGAGCGTGAAATAGGCGTGGCCGGAATCGTACACGCGCCAGTTGGAAACCTCGCCTTCCACCTCTAGCTCTTGCAGGCGGTAATCGGTTTCAAACATCTGGCGGATGTAGCGTGTCAACTCCGAGATAGTCCAGCGTTTGATGGCTTGCATACCGATAGCATAACGCCCGTCAAGGGGATGTCAAGCAGCTGATCGCCAGCAAGGCTTAATCTGCCTTGTTGCCGCGCTCGGCGAGAAACACAGAATTGAAATCCACATCGCCCGGTGATTGGCCGTAGGCGGTCAGCAATGCGGCGGCCTCAGCCCTATGCTGGGTGCCGTGATTGACGAAGTGATACAGGCACTGCCACACGATGCGCTCGACGGGCGTTCCCGGGGACGCGAAATATCGAATTTTGCTGTTGACCGACTCGTCAGTGAGCGAGTGGACAAAATCCAACATCTTCTGCTTGTCGGCTTGATAGCGCTCCTCAACTGCGTGGAGCGTCGGGAAGTCGGCTTCCTTAATCTTGACAGCGTCGAATTCCGCTTGCGTCAGGTCTTTTGCGTAGTAGCCTGTCAACCTCAGCCGCCAGATGTTTTGAGCGCTTGCCATGTGGACAAGCGTCCCGCGCAGGCTCACAAAGCTGACGCCCGACGTGGTCGGCGCGGCGAACTGCTCCGGCGTGACGCGTCCGGCTGCGGCCAAAATGCGCTGGTCGGCCCAGGTGTTGTATTCGAACATGAGCTTGATTTCGTCGATGTTCATGGTGTTGAGATAGGCTCCATGTGATGCGCGTGAGACATGATTGAAGCTTAACATTCGCGGGCTTGATGTCAAGGGGTGGCTTGTGCTGGAGTCTCCAGCAGGCGCTTAATGTTAGCCATATCTTCCCGACCATCTCTTTCCAGCATCGGGATTAGGATTGGAGCGATCAATTTCCATAAGCCGACTGGCGTGATTTCGCTTGTTCCAGTCAACCGTGTTCCGCCCTCGACTGGTTCGAAGCCGTAGCGGATTTGGGCCGTCATCAAGCCCAAGCTTGCTTGCAATGCTATTGTTCGGTTCGGCACATATTCTGAGACCCGAAGTTTCCCTATCCGCTGTCGCCCGAGCATTTGGCGTCGAGTTTGCAGTGTCGAACCCACACCGATTGGCCCATCGGAAGTTTGCCTCGCTTCAAGGACGCCTCGATCCCACTTCGTTGCATTCTCGATGTTGCTTAGAAATTTCCAGACTTCATCAACGGGTTGGTTGATTATGATACTGTGCTCAAATTTGATCATCCTAATACCTCCTTACAGCGCTGCGGCTGGCTTCGATTTGACCGTGCATGAAGGCGTCCTGATCATGATAGCTTAACACTCGCAAGGGGGATGTCAAGCCAAATGGCAAATCGCGCATATGTTTTTTGCCCCTTGACTCTCACGCAACGTCATGGTTTATCATTAGACATAGATCAAGGAGGCGGCGCGAATGCACACCGTCAAACAGCTTTCCGATCTGGCCGGGGTGAGCATCCGAACATTGCACTACTACGACGAAATCGGGCTGCTCAATCCGTCCGAAGTCGGCGAGAACGGCTATCGCTACTATTCGGATGACGCCCTGTTTCGCCTGCAGCAAATTTTGCTTTACCGCGAGATGGACTTGGGCTTGCTCCAAATCAAAGAAATTCTGGACGCGCCGGAGTTTGATCGCGTGGCGGCGCTGCAAACACATCGGCAAACATTGCAAGATCGGATCGAGCGGTTGCAAACCCTGATCAAAACCATCGACACCACCATTTTGCATTCCGTAGGAGAGGTCAACATGAGCAAGAAGAAAATCTTTGACGGGTTCACCCAAGAAGAGGAAAAGAAATACAAGAAGGAAGCCATGCAGCGTTACGACAAGACCATCGTCAAACAGTCTTATAAACTGTGGAACAGCTACTCCGCCGAGAAGAAAGAGCAGGTCAAGCAGGAAGGCGGCGCTGTGTACGATGATCTGGTCAAGAACATGGACAAGGGGCCGGAAAGCGACGAAGCACAGGCGATTCTGGCGCGCTGGCATCAACATCTGCGCTATTTCTACGAGCCGACTCTGCCGATCCTGCGCGGGCTGGGGAATATGTACAATGAAAGCCCCGACTTCAACGCGACCTTCACCGCCATGCACACCGATCTGCCGGCGTTTCTGCAAAAGGCTATCAACCATTATGTGGACGCGCTGGAAATCGCCGAGTTGGAAAAGGAACTAGCGCTCTTAGAGAGTGTTTCATAAATAATCGCTTGATCGAGCTTTGAGGCTAAATGGCCCATTGAAAAGCTCGTCAACAGCGTCTCTAAACGGCAGTGTAGGCTAAAGATTGGGTTAAGCTACG
>Ga0210377_10000234_pt1 | contig 52628 bp, 85 predicted proteins | sample PLM4_65_b1redo_FD_155480 | JGI IMG/M metagenome (GOLD analysis project Ga0210377, IMG submission 155480) | Groundwater sediment microbial communities from an aquifer in East River, Colorado, USA - PLM4_65_b1 redo | ecosystem: Environmental > Terrestrial > Soil > Riparian zone | place: USA: East...
GACGCGCTCGCTGCCACCAGTGCACGCGAGGGTGTCTTCGAGGTCCAGTACCTGGGCGCGCTGCTCGACGGCGGGATGTTCGACATGGTGTACCACGAGCACCTCGACTACTGGCGTGCGACGGAACTCGTGAAGCACCTGCACGAGAACACGCCGTGGGCCGTCGTCCACCTGCAGCTCGTCCCCACGCACGGCGGCTCACTGCGCGTGTGGGTTCGCCGCGTCGACGCGTTCACGCCCGGCATGAAGCAGTACCCCATCGAACATGAACTCGTTCGTGGAGAAGAGGGACACGACTGGAAGAAGGCGTGGCTCGACCTCGAATTGAAGATGGCCGCTGAGCGCAAGCGCCTCCATGCACTGCTCGGCGACAACCAGCGCATCGCCGTGTACGGCGTGCCGGCCAAGCTCACGTCGCTCCTGTACGGCCTGAAGCTCACGAACCTCAACTTCGCTTACGCCGTCGACGACTCGCCGCTCAAGCAGGGCCTGTACACACCGGGCATGGGGCTCAGGGTGTGCTCAGCTGGGGAGCTGCTCGTCGACAAGCCCGACGTCATCCTGGTCGGTGCGTGGAACTTCGCCGGCCCCATCAAAGCGCAGCTGAAGGAACACTTCAGCACCATGGGCTACGAAGTTCCCATCGTGGTGCCGTTCGAGAAGTCGTAGTACGCAGCACTCCCTCTGGACGGACACGAAGGCCTGCACATGGAAGCCGGAACCGGAACCTCGTTCGACCGTGAAGCCCGCCGTCCCCTCGTACTGAGCGCGCTCACCGCGCTCGGTGACTCCGCAGAGAAACTCGCGGGCGCGAACGTGCTCGTCACTGGCGCGCGCGGTTTCTTCGGGCGCTACGTGGTCGAGGCGCTGCTGGAGCTGAACAAGATGTGGCGTGAGACGAACATCTGGGCGGACTACCCCTACCACGAACTCATCAACATCGTGGCCACGGACAGCTACGCCGTCGGCAACCAAGAGGTGCGCGTCGAGGAGTGGCGCAACGAGCCGAACCTCATCTGCGCGAAGATGGACGTGAACCACACATTCGGCGGCGCCATCCCGCCCGGCCTCACGCACGTGTGGCACTTGGCGGGAATTGCTTCTCCGTTCTGGTACAAGAAGCTGCCCGAAGAAACCATCGCGGTGAGTGTCGACGGCACACGCAGCATGCTGAAGCTCGCACGAGAGAACGACGCGCGGTTCATGTTCACGTCGTCGAGCGAGGTGTACCAGACGGCTGAGGTGGTGCCGACGCCGGAGACGTACGTCGGCGCGATTCCGTCGACGAACGAGCGCAGCTGCTACGACGTGTCGAAGCTCATGGCAGAGACGCTGTGCTTCGTCGAGGCTCAGAAGCACGGGACGCACGTGTCGGCTGTGCGCATCTTCAACTCGTTCGGGCCCGGCATGAGCGAGGTGGATAGAAGGATTCTCCCGCGCATCGCGTCGGCGATGAAGGGCAAGAAGTCCATCAAGGTGTTCGCGCCTCGGTACGATGACGCGCTCGAGATGGCTCCACCCCTTCCGTCGCGCACGTACACGCCGGTGGCGAACACGCTGCTCGGGTTCCTCAAGGTCGCCGTCGACGGTGGCACGATGGGCGTGACGAACGCGCCCGAAGGTACCGGCATCTACAACGTCGGCCTCGACACCGACGAGGTGAACGTGCTGCAGCTCATCAACCGATGCGTTCTCGCGGCCGACAAGCCGGTCGCCAGCACCTGCGTCGAGCCCCCGTCGAACTACCAGACCGAGCCACTGCGGAGATGTCCTGATGTGTCCAAACTGCGTGAGCTGGGGTGGAAGCCGTGCATGCCGCTCGATGAAGGCCTCAAGCACTTCTTCGGCTGGGCGCTGCAGTGCTACCAGGGCATCGACTGAGTCTGCCGAGTCACATGCGGTCGGTGACCGGCGACTTCTTCTGCGGCTGCGGCTTGTAGCCACCGCCGTACGCCGGCATGCAGCGGCACTTGCAGTCGGTCGAGTCGTACTCCGCGAAGTCGCGCGCGTAGCTGCTGCACATCGCGGTGCAGCGAACCACGCCCGAGGCATGTTGTTCCTCGGTCATCGCCGCGGGACACTGGGTCATCTCCTCGTAGGACGAAGACGTCACGGTGGCACAGGCAGCGAGGAGCAGCGTGCAGGAGAGAGCGAAGCGCATGCTCTCGATTGTACTGCGGCTACTTCTGCAGCTCGAACCGCAGACGTACCGGGGCACTCACCGACCCGTTGCCGATGGTCGCTACGAACTCGGTGAGCGGACGCACGAAGTACCTCGTGTGCTGCTGTGAGTAGTACAGGACCTGCATCCCTTCGAGCGCCACGTCCGACGGTGCCGAAAGGACCAGCCTGTTCTCGCTCAACGAGTAGTACAGGCTGAGCATCTTGTCCTCATGCGGCCCATCGCCGGTGAAGGTCACGACGGTGACGGGCGAGAGGTGCCTCTTCAGGTGTGCGTCAGCGGTGATGACCTCGCACGAGACCAGCTGCAGCGGCGTGTACAAGCCGCGCGTCTTGTAGTGCTGATACGTGCCGCCGAGCTTCAGTTCACGCGCCGCCTCGAACTCAGAACGTTCCATGGTTCTTCTCATTCTCACTCTCGGCAGCGTGGAACTTCATGAACAACGCGTACGTCTCCTTCGCCATCTCGGCGGCGGCTTCGCGCGCGGGAGCGATGCCGCTCGCCGTGTAGTAGCCAAGCAGCTGCCCTGGACGGTGAACTTCGACCTTCCACGCGAAGGCCGTCCCGGCGGTCTCGTCCACCCTCACCTCCACGAGCACGTTGTTGTCCTTCATGCGGAAGACGACGGGCTCCAGTTTCACTTCGTTCGCCATCACTTGTCCTTCTCGTCGACCTCGACGGGGTACCACGTGGTCTTGACGAAGTCGGGACCTTTCGAACTGACTCCGTACTCGCCGATGAAGAACTTCGTGTGGTGGATGCGCTTGTCGTCCACAACCACGGAGTAGCGCTCCTCGCGGGTCCACCGCTTCCCGTTGCGCTGGCCGGTCGGCGTCGTGCTGTCGTAGCTGCCGAGCTTCTCGCGCCAGTAGTCCCACTGCCAGCGCGACAGCTTCGTGGTGCCGTTGCTGGTGAGGACGATTTTCTCCAGCCGCGCGACTGCTGCGTCGTTGGCGTCCGTCATCGCGCGGCACGTCGCCTCGGCCATGTCGTACGGTGGTCGCTGCTCCCTGTACGTGGCCGGCGCGATGATGTGCTCGTCGCCCAGCATCACTTCCTCACGTAGATGAGCATGTTCTCGCGAAGCTTCGACTCGACCACGTGCTTCACCTCCGCGAGGATTTTCTCCTTGACCCCTTCAGCGAACTCCTTCGCTTCGAGCCCGTCGATGTGCTCGACGACCCTCGACGCGAACGATTCCATTGCCGCCTTCACCGCCGGCATCGCGAACACGCGCTCGTGTGCGTTGCCGCCGTAGCGCATCATCTCGGGGAGCGCGGCGAGCATCGCGTCGGCGAGCTTCTGCTTCGCCTCGGGCGAACCAAACTCGTAGATGTCCTTCCACGCGCGTTCGGCGAGCTGGGCGCCCATCAGCTTCATGAAGCTGTCGACCGTCGAGTTGTTCTCGTTGCTCATGGGCACCTCTCGTCGATGTACTCGGCGATGACCTGCCCGTGGCAGGTGTACGGAGGATTGCCGGCAGTGAGAAAGTTCAACCCATCGGCGCAGAAGCAGCCGAGCACCAACACCCCGTTCTGCTGCTGCTTCAACGCCACCATCTTGTCGACCTCGGCCTTGTACTTCGGGTCGTTCTCCACCTTGAACTTGAAGTGCGCGCGGTACAGCGTGTTCACCACGGTGCCGAGAGGTTGAGCCGGGCTCACCAGATACGGGTTGCCGTGCGTGCCCTTCTCGCCACGGCCGGCGCGTCCGACGTACACGTCGTAGGGCCGGTTCCTCAGATTGACGACCTTCGTCTTCATGCGCCGCTGTGAATCGGGTCGACGAGGAAGTCGGAGTACGCGTTGCCCTCTTCGGCAGCGTCCTCACGTGCGACCTGCGCGTTGTGAGCGTCGCGTGCGACTTCTTCCTTCACGCGCTTTCGCATGAAGTTGCACATGTCGTAGGGCGCACCCGTGCGCTTCACGAGGTCGGCGATGCTCATGTCGGGCGTCACGCGCAGCAACTCGCGCAGCTTCTGCCCGAGGGCGAGGCGTTGCGCCAGCGTGATGCGGTAGCCCTTGCTACGTCCAGTGTGTCCCACGTTCCCTCCAATGAAACGTGCGTGCAGGTGACAGCTCTACTTGTACGGCGACTCCGGCGAGCAGACTGATTCCAACACTTCGGTCACGCGCCGTGGGAGCCACATACCGTCGCGGTTGTGCCCGTGAGATTTCCAGGCGCCGTCGCTCGTGTTCAGGAACCACTTCAACGCCCGCTGCAGTGGCGGTTGCTCGGCGTACTTATACGTCCGCTCGGCTTTCGCGCGCGGGAAGTTCCACACGCCATCCTCGAGCGCGAAGAGGTCACCGAGCCACGCGCGCGCGTACTTGTGCGGCAGGACCGAGTCCGCCGGATGCGCGCTGACGTGAATCTTCGCGTGGTCGTTGTAGAGCGTCCATTCGTTCTCGCACTCGCACGGTTCGCACTTCAGGCCATGCAGGTCGACGTTCAACATCAGGGCGAGTGCAATCCCGTGGCAGCCGTAGTCCCAGACCGGGTGGAGGTCCTTGCGCTGAATGTTGCCGCCAAACACCGCGCCGAACTCCGGCATCGGGATGCGAGTTCCTGCACCGTCGAGCACGTTGCCGTTCAGGGCACGGAATCGCGGCCACGCGTAGTCGAAGCCCACGCCCCAGAGATGGACGAAGTCGCAGAGGAACGGAGGATGGTCGGCAAAGCCCCACAGCTTCTCGATGTCGAGTGCTTCCTTCACCGAGGTCACCATCGGCTTCTCGCAGAAGGTCGGCAGTCGGTGTGCGAGCGCGAGCCTCAACAGCCCTTCGTGCGACGAGGTCTTGCTCGCGATGATGACGCAGTCGTTGCCGCGTTCGCGCGCGTGGATGATGCAGTCCTCGGCGGTGATGGCGCCGCAGAGCGTCGGCTGCACATTCATCCCCATCAACGCGTCGTAGAGCTTCTGCGCCCAAGGTCCACGGCCGATGAGGAGAGGTCGCGTCAACACGAAGATGACGTGTCTAGCACCGGTGTTGACTGCGTGTCACGCGGAAAGTTACACGTGCCTCATGCCCATGCACTCCATGCACTCGAAGGACAAGTCGCTGCGAATCAAGCTGGCGAACGGCAAGGTGGAGATTCACGACCTCTGTGTGATGGAGGTCGTGTCGCGAGACGCATTCGGTCGACCGAAGGACCTCCGCGTCGTGCACGACGACGAAGAGGCCCAGGTGAAAGACGGCATGCACTTCATCATCGTGTGGGTCGCGCGCAAGACGATGGAGCGCACGCTCGGTCGGCCGGACTAGAGCCGCTGCTTCACGCCGAAGAACTTCGCGGCGTCAGCGAGCGTCTTCCACGGCCCCGCCAACGTCTTCGAGTCCTCGTAGAGGTGACGGATGCCGTCGATGACGACTTCCTTCTTGAACGAGTCTCTGACGGTGCGAATACGGAAGACGCCGTCGACTTCTTCGAGCGCCAGCTGCTTGCGGCCGAAGTGCTTCTTCGCGGCCGTGAGCACATCGGTGCGGTAGTACTTCATGACGACGCTCCGTTCAACCAGTCGCTGAACGCGCGCTCGGCGCGCACGAAGTCTTCGCCCTGCCAGCGCACGTGGTTCAGGTCCACCTCACCGTCGATGCGCTCCATCGCGAGGTGCAGCATCTCGTGGCAGAGGGTCGTGAGCTTCCTGTTCACGCCGAGCACGCTGCCGTTCTGGTAGCCCGCGATGCCGACCCTGCCGGCGTACACATCGTCCGCATGCACGTAGATGTTGAACGCGGTGAGCGCCTTCTCTGCTTCGCGCGCCGGCCACTTCCCGTGGAGGATGATGAAGGCTCGAGCCTTGTCGACGGCCTGGATGAGGAACGGGGCGGAAGGTCCGTTGCCCTCCGCGAAGAACTGCACGCCCATGAAGCCGAGCGGCTGCCACTTCACGCGGTCGGAGAAGAGCCGCCACGTCATGACGGCGATGCCGGTCACGATGGCAGCGAGGAGCACGATAACGATTGCCCATGCCCCCGGGGTCATCACGTTCGGCATGTTCAAACCAGTCGTGTCATTCAGCATGTAGCCCCTGTGCAGGAGGGAAGATTTCGAGGTTCGGCGCAGTCGGTGCACACTTTTACCAAACCGCCTGCGTAAGGACACCCCATGATGAACTTCGTTCGCCGAACCCCACTGCTGCACCTGACGTTGATGGTGAGCTTGAAGGTCCTCACCACGCTCGCCGCGATGGTGATTCTCTTCGCGTCCGCCCTCGCGTTCGCGCAGAACCCGGTCGGTCCCGGTGCTCCGACTTCGGGTACGTCACTCGATGACCCGACCGTGTACCTGAAAATCATCTTCGACGCCGTCGAGAACAAGAACTGGGGCGTGCTCGCGGCCGGTGTGCTCGTGCTGGTGGTCGCCATCTTCCGCGCCTTCGGCAAGAAGCTGCACGACTTCATCCCCGACGACAGCGTCTTCGACAAGCCGCTCTTCTTCCTCTACGACACCAAGCCGGGCGGGTGGATTCTGAACACGGTGACTGCCGCGGCCGGTGGTTTCGGAACTGCGCTGCTCGCTCACCAGACCATCGACTTCGCGCTGGTGCGCACGATTCTCTCCGTGTCGCTCTCGGCGGCCGGCATCTGGGGAGTCATCAAGGACTCCATCGAGTACTACGGCAAGAAGCCGACTCCGCCGAGCACGGACAAGGCTGCCGCTGCCGGCGCTGCTGCTGCTGCCGACCCGTCGAAGACGCTGAACGGCTGAAGTTGACGTTCGGACGTGCTGCACGCATCATCTCTCTCGCGATGTGGAGAAGCCCGGAGTTCTCGCGGGGCTCATAACCCCGAGCCGCTGGTTCAAATCCAGCCATCGCAATTTGAGCTTGCTCTGCACAGCGCTCGTCATCATGGGTCAGGTCGATGCTGGCCTTGATGCTGGGACTGTGGATTCTGTGGATGCTGGCGTCATCTCGCCGCTCGACGGGCTCTACGCGAGCTGCCCCGCGGTCGAGTTCGCCGACGGCGGAAGTGCGGCGCCCGCCATCCCGGTGAAGCGGACGGGTTCCTTCATCGAGGAACTCCCCTCCAGCGAGTCGGCACACGCCGACTATCTTCTCCCCTATCCCCGACCGCAGCGCCTCTCGTGCAAGCTCGCCGCGTGCGAGGAACGTGTTCTCGAACTTGACGGGTGGGGCCGCAGCTTGAACCTGCCGCTCTGGGCCAGCATCAGCATCGCGGTGACGGCTGCAGCACTCGGCGCGTGGGGCATGTACGAGGTCTGCACGCGACTGCCTGTGCTCTGCGGCGGTCGCTAGAACTCGCGGCGCGCGGTCGTTCCGCACGACGGGCAGAGGAACGCGTCCTCTTCAACGGCGTCGGGGTTCATCGTGTCGCTGCAGGTCGGGCAGTCCATCTTCTTGGTCGCGGCCTCGACGGCTACGGTCAACCCAAGGTCCTCGTCCACGCCGCCGCCGACGAGTTCATCGAGCGCGCGGTCGACGGCCTGCTTCACCTGGAACTCGGTGACCTTGCCCTCGCGGATGGCCTTCAGCACGCGCGCGGCTCGGCCGCCCATCACGTTGAGCTTGATGACCGTCACGCCCATCAGTCCTCCGTCTCGAACTTCTCGAGCGCGGCACACGCGTCGAACAGCTGCACGCGTTGCTCGCGCGGACGGTTCTGGTCGTGGAACCACTTCATCGCGGCGTTCACGACCGTGTGCTTCAGCTCTTCGTGCTTCTCGCGACGTCTCTTCTGCACCAGCCGCGGCGTGCCCATGGTCACTCCTTCGCGATGCGCTTCTGACCTTCGCGCGTTTGCAGCGCGGCAATCTTGGTGACCAACGACCACGGGAGGTTCTTGCCCGGCACCTTCAGCAGCTCAGCCAGCTGCTTCGCGCGAACCGGTTTCCCTTCGAGCACCGCAACGCTCGCGATGGCAGCGTCAGCAGCCTGATGCCACTTCTCCGAAGGTGACATGTCGTCGCACTGCCCAGGACGGTAGAAGCGATACACGGCCCTTTGGATGATGTCCGGCACCGCCGACCAATGTTTTCTGCACATCAGGTGCTCGGGTCGACAGTACTCACCGCATCCGATGGCGTGACAGGTATGCTCGCGCGGCTCGGCACCAAACGCGGTTCTCGAGAATCCCGAGTCTGGTGTTGCATTGTCGACAGAGGAGTGCTCTTCGCTTCCCTGTTCGGTGGCAGTGGTCGACGTCGAGTTTTCTTTTCTCTTTGCAGATGGCACAGCGTCCTCCTTGCTTCTCTACCAGCGCGTCGTACTGCTCCAACGTCATGTCATAGCGGCGCTTGAGGTGACTACGACGGAAGTAGTGTGGGTCACGTTCGAGACGGCCGCGCTTGTACTCCGGATGAGCGCGTTGATGATTTCGCGCATACTCGTTGTGGCACGTCTGGCAGCGGTACCGATTCCGAGACTTCCACGGGTAGAACTTCCGCTTCCCGCCGCACTTCGGGCACACGATTTTCGCGCGCCGCTTCATCGACGCGTACCACTTCGGCGAACGTGGTTGCGTGACGGCTGCCATAGGTCACGCCGTGTACTCCTCGTCTTCGGCGTCCATGGCCTCGATGAGCGGCTGACGCGGCGCGACCTCGGGCTTCATCAGTTGAACTCTTCTGTCACCAGTCCACCTAGAAACCAGCACGGCCTCACCTGATTGGAATCGCGTGATGTCGTTCTTGCCCTCTTTGAAGCCGACGTTGAGCTTCTCGGGCATGTAGTTGCGGACCTTCTTCCAGTCGCCCTCGTCGGAGATGCGAAGGAACAGGCGCACGTTGCAGCCGCGAATGGCGCGCACGTCGACCAGCGACTGCTGCTGGCTGCACAGCACGAAGTTCAGGCCGTACTTGCGACCACCGGTCATCATGCCGAGGAACACTTTGATGTTCTGCGCCTGACCCGACTCCTGCTGCTGCGGAATGAACGCGTGCGCTTCCTCGACGAAGATGAACGTCTGCTTCGGGCGCTCTCTCCGCAGCTTGTACAGCTCCTTGATGAAGTTCAGCACGAACGCGTCGAGGAACTGCGGCTCGAGGTCAGTCCAGTGCGCGAGGTCGATGATGAGCGAGTTCCCATCGCGCACCAGCTGAATGCACCACTCGACGCTGGTCTCGTTCACCGTGCTCTCGCGGTTGCCGTAGCCGAGCTTCTTCACCGCAGCCGGCTGCATCTCCCAGAGGCGCTCGTACTCGCCGTGCGCATCGAGGACGATGACCTGCCCACCCTGCTTTACGATTTGCGACGCGAGCAGCATCGCGGCGGATGATTTTCCACTTCCACTCTCACCAGCCACCCACGCACGAAAGCCGTCGGCGATGACCTGCGGCGAGGACAGGTCGAGGATGACGGACTTCGCGAGTCGAACACGCATCAGGAGGCCCGCTTTCGGAACTGGTTGCCCCACGGGCGCGACCTTCCATGGTCGTAGGAGTGCTTGAGATTGCCGCCCTTGGTGAGCCACTCCAGGTTGTCGACGGCGTTGTTCTTTTTGTTCGTGTCCTTGTGATTGACCTCGTGACCATCGGGGCGCGAACCAATGAAAGCCTTCGCGACCAGTTCGTGGATGTAGAAGTCATGCGCGATGCCGTCACGGCAGAGGCTGACGGTGTAGTAGCCGACACCGCGGTCTTTGTTCTTCAAGACCTTCAGCCGTGCACCTCGACCTTCACGGACGCGTCGAATCTCTCCCGCGTTCGAGACTTCGTAGAAGCTCTCGTATCCGGCTATCGGTCGCCACTCGACGGTCACGTTAGCTCCGCGCCGGCCAAGCCCACTTCGCGCGAGCATCTTCGTGCCCGGCGGGGCCACGCGTGAATGGAACGTCCTTCATCCAGAAGTCGCCCGTCTCGTAGAAGATGCGGAGTGAGACCGAATATCCGTCCTCGACGTTCTTCAGCTCGGAGTTGCCGACAGTCGGCTTCGGGATGACCTTGGTGATGATGGCGGCGTGAGCTTCACTCGGGAACTTCCCATCACGGTCGCCGAGTGAGGTGTAGTGGACGGTACGGCCGACCGTGGGCACCACGCCGCGATACGCGTCGGGTGTGCCGAACGTGCGGTCGAGATGTCTGTCCCCCCTATCCGGCGCGAGCGAATGTTCAGCTGCGCGTTCGCGGTAGTCGCGGTGCGACTGGTGGGTCGCCATCTGATGCGGCAACACCGTCGACCCGCGCGGCACAACCTCGGCCCGCTGGACAGCTTCGAGAAGCGTGGTCGGCGGAAGGCGCTCGTGCTGCTTCGCCATCACCGGCGAGTCCCAGTCCCAGCGGATGCCCTTCTCGTCCACGCCGGTGTGGCGCGTACCGTGACCATCGTGCAGGTCACAGCTCTTCTTGCTGCCCATGGCGACACTCATCTCGCCGCAGAGCACGACGAACTGGTGGTCGATGGTGCCGTCGGCGCAGAAGTCGTCGGTCTTGAGTGGCTCGGTCACGGGCCACGTCTGATTGCAGCGCGTGCACCGGCGCCGTTTCTCGTCTGGCACCAACACACCGCTCACGGCTTCACCAGCGTCTCTTCTTCCTGTGGCGCCGGCATGAACGCGGTCTGCATCGTGAAGCCGTAGTCGCCCCAGTGCTTCAGCCACGGGAAGCTCCACAGGTACAGCGGGCGGTCGGGGTTCGCCTGTCTGCAGCGATACGAGAACGCCCAGTCCTCCGACAGGTACTCGTACGGGACGTCGGCGACCGACGGCAGGTCCGGCCGCAGTACGGCCTCGGTGATGGTGCGCGGCACGCAGATGGGCCGGAAGAAGTCGTACGACGGCATCTTGCCCGCGTACAGGCTCGCGTGCAGCGCGAGGTTCGCGAGCAGCGGCAGGTCCGCCTTCGCGCGGAGGTCGGGTGTCGAGAGCCCTTTGAGGATGCCGAGCGACTCCTTGCCCGAACGGAGAACTTCGTCGACGACGAGCCGCGGAATCGCGAGGAAGCCAGCGCCGAGGTACTCGGCCTCGACGAGCTGGTCGGTCATCGCGCTGATGGTGACCTTCTCGTCCTTCGGGCGGCTCGACATGCCGCGGCCGATGGCGCGCGCCGAGTAGATGCCGGACACGCAGCTCTGCTGCATCTTCGCTTTGACGGCAAGGGCGAGTAATTCTCCCGGTTCCCACTCGAGGTCGTGGTCGACCATCACACAGACGTTGAGCGCCGGGTTCGCATGGAAGGCGCTCAACGCCTTGGACCTGGACCTCGAGATGAGCGCATCGTCGTCGACGGTCTGCAGCACGAAGTTCACGCCGACGCGGTCCATGTACCGCATCTCCTGCTGCAGCGCCCATGCGGTCTGACCGCGCACGCCGCCGTAGGAGAAGAGACACAGCATGATGACCGGCTTGTGCGTCTCGAGTGCGCCTTTGATGTTGCCGAGCGCGTCGATTTGTTTGATGGCCATGGTCAGTCCTTGCTGGTGGAAGCGAGAATGAGCGAGAGCGCGGTGACGCCGAGCATCCCGCAGATGAAACACGACAGGTTGCTCATCGGCCAGATGGCGGTAGAGAGGAGCAACATCGCGCCTCCGAAAAAGCCACCACCCACGCCGACGAGGAGCAACACCCAGAGCAGCCGGACGAGCAGAGACATCAGTTGCCCTCGAAGTGGACGAAGTCTCGAGCCGCAGCCTTCTCGGCTTCCGACATGGTCTCGTGCGCGCGCATGAGGTAGTTGAGGCCCGACTGTTTCTTGACTGCGCGGACCACGGTCACCTCGTCCAGCGTCACCATCGTGTAGTCGCTGGCACGCGTGCAGATGACCTCCAACGCCCCGGTCGGGTCCAACTCCAACAGTCGCGCTATGAGTTCCTTCGTCGTCATCTACTTCGACTCCACGACCGCGAGCACGTCCTCTTCGTTCATCATCAGCGCGAGGCCCTCGTCGAACTTCACCTCGGTGCCGGCGTACTTCGAGAAGAGCACCACGTCGCCGCCCTTGAACTCCTTCACGGCGTTCCCCACCGCCATGACCTCACCCTCGCAGGGAACTTCCTTGGCGTTCTCGGGGACGTGAATGAGCCCCTTCATCGAGTCGCCTTCCTTGCGCTTGATGAGGACCTTGCTTCCGAGGGGGCGAATCTTCATGGCGGTGCTCCGTGGTGAGGTGGGCCGCGCCGAGCAGGAATGCGAGCTGCTGTGTGGCGGTCAGCGCGTGCATGGCGGAGGGTTTCTGTCACATCTTTTGTGACAGCGTCAAGTAATTCGTCGACACCGTCAGGTAGTGCGCGCTCGGCCGTACTCCCGCTCGGAGGTTTCGGCAGCAACGACCATACACGCACACGTTCCTACTGTGGGTCGCGGGTTCGAATCCCGCTCGGTGAGGAAACTCACCGGTAGCTCAGTTGGTAGAGCAACAGTCTCTGAAAAGACAAACGGTCGCCGCACTCGAAACCTCCACCCCTTCTCCATGAGCCACCTGCCACCACCGCTTCTTCCGTGAACAGCTGAGCGTCGGTCGACGCTCGCGTGCAACGGGGAGTGAGGCAACGGTAGCCGCCCAGTTTCGGATACTGGTAGTGGGAGTTCGAATCTCCCTTCCCCGACTCTCTTGTCACGTTGTATGTGACACGCGTGGACCGCAAAGCCTACGACCGTGCGTGGTACGCACGGAACAGGAACCGCATCCGTGCAGCGAAAGCGCGTGACCAGCTCGGCTTCCGAAGGACTCGCCGCGCGTTCATCGACTGGTTGAAGGACGTTCCGTGCGCTGATTGCGGCCTTCGGTTTCCACCTCCGGCAATGCACTTCGACCACCTCCGCGACAAGCTACTGAACATCGGCACGAAGAAGTGGGACGTCTCACCGGAACGGCTGTGGGCAGAGATTCAGAAGTGCGAGGTCGTTTGCGCATGCTGCCACGCCGTCAGGACAGAAGTCCGCGCAGGTCGATGGCCTCGTAAGGCTCCGTAGCCCAATTGGTAGAGGCGACGGCCTCAGAAGCCGTGCGTTGTCGGTTCGACTCCGACCGGAGCTACTTCAGCCGAAGTAGTGGTACGCGAGCAGCGCGAGCATGGCGCAGGTCGTGATGACCAGAACCCAGCCTCGACCTTCGCCGGCCAGCGCGAACGCGATTGGCCCGCACCAGTCGTCATCGTCGTGGGACATCAGTCGCCCCCGCCGCCGCCGGAATCACCGCCGCCGCTATCCGAGCTGCCACTGTCGCTCGACGACGAGTCGTACGAAGACGAGTCGTGGCTGGAGTAGTCGCTCGAATGATGCGACTCGTGCACCGGTGCCGGCTCGTAGTGGCTCGAGTGCTCGACGTGGTGAGGGAAGTGCGTCGAGTGCTGCACATGCTGTTCGGGTACAGGCGCCGGCTCGTTCACGTGGCGCTCGTGATGGTGGTGGTGGTGAACATCACCCCCAACCGGCACGGTGTCACCGTCGGTGAGGCTCGCCGGCACGAACAGCGTCGGCTTCTCCGCTTCCTGCATCAGCTGCTGCACATCGCCCATCGTGGCCGTTCCGCCTTCGAGCTTCGACATCAACGCCTGGGTGTCGTCGGCGTCGAGGATGACGGCGCGTTCCCCGCGCTGCGTGCGGCCGACCATCTGCTGGTAGCTCCCCTGTCGGCTGCTCGGGTTCGTGACGAGCGTCTGCTTCCTTCGCCGCACCAAGAAGTCGACGAGCAAGAAGAACGCGACGAGGAACAGCGGGGTGGCAATCAGAAGAGCGGTCATGGCGTCCATATGGTGATGCGTGTCACATCACAGGTGACAGCCCAGTGACAAGCACGCATCACCTTCGCGTCACTTCTTCTGCTCGCACCAGATGACGAGGTTGCGCCGTGTGCCGGTCTTCAGCTTCGTCGCACGGTGCAGCGTGTCGCCGGTGTGCACGATGGCGAGACCGGGCTTCTGCTTGATGCGCACCGAAGCTCGACCATCATTCGAATACACCATCAGGTCGCCGCCGGTGAACTTGCCGTCGAGGCAGACGTTCAGCGTCAAGTCACTCGAGTCCACATGGCTCGCGAGTGACTTCTGCTTCTTCACGTCGTACTCGACGGTCATCGCGTGCGCGCGGCGCTTGAGCTTCATGCCGTCGAACGCGTGCCGCGCGAGCGGCTGCAGCGTGTTCTGGATGGTGGCCGAGACCCAATCGTTCCAGCCGCGACCGCCGAGGACCTTGCCGTACTTGTTCATCGAGTTCGGGGCACCGGTGTCCTTCTCCTCGTCGACGAGCGCGTTGAGCAGGTTTCGCTCGGGCCGCTGGAACATCATGAACGTGAACACCCCCGGCGCGACCTCTTTCACCTTGAACCACTTGGTGATGTGGAGGTACTTCGGCAGCAGGGTCAATTCTTTGGTGACCATCGGCATGCGCGGTACCCTAACGCCATGAGCACGCTCTCGTCAGCCCCCCTGTTGGACCTCCTGCAGAACGGTGCGTCGGGAGCCGATGAAGTGGCCAGCAAACTGTTGCCGTCCATCTGGAGTCAGGTGGAGTTCCGCAGCGCGGCCACACCACCATTGAGAGCAGCTGTTTCCTATGACCCGAACGGCCCGCCGTCGCCCGTGATGCAGTGGCTGCAGCCGACGGTCATCCTCACCGGAGCTGCAGGTCGCACGGTCATCCGGCCGTACGGCGGGACCGGTGATGGTCCGAACGGGACTCTCGTGTTCATGGGCTTCTTCCTCGGCATCGTCGGAATCGGGTTCGTGCTGGGGAGGATGTCGAAGTGAATCGGCGCGAGCGCGAAGAAGTGGTGAACCAGCTCCTGTCCTCCGCGTGCTTCTGGCCGGCGAAGAAGGGCCGCGGCAAGCCGGGCGAGCTGCTGTCGGCGATGAAGCCCGAGTTCCGCAAGCAGGTGGAGCAGCTCACCGCCGACGACTTCCAGCAGCGTGGAGCTGCTTGGGTTGCAGCCGGTCGCTGATAGCATCACCGCATGAGCGCTGAAGTCACCGACGATGCCGCAACCACGCCGCTCGCGTTCAACACGCGCGACGGCAAGCCACTCGACTCCGCGGGGGTGTTCCGCGATGCCGAGGGCAACTGGTGGAGCGTGCAGGCACGTAAGCCGACGGTGATGGAACTACGTCCCTCAAAGGGCGTCATCACGCTGCCGCACAGCACGATGCAGGACGAGAACAATCGCGCCGGGCACATTTCATTTGTGCGGCTGCAGAAGCGGCCGGCGTGGTTGACCGACAAGGACGTCTCGAACCTCGCGGTCGCGCTGCAGCTGAACATCGTGCGCTACGGAGGGAAGGTGCAGCTGTTCCGTTCGCAGGACGAAGCCGACGATTCTTTCAAGGAAGCACACCGAGGACGTAAGCTGTTCGTGCGGTGAGGCCGGGCCGGGTGTGGTGCCGTGGCAAATCCACGGACCCCCGGTGGACGATTGGGTGGGCATGAATCACCGGCGTGGCCTCGCCGCTTTTCAATCAGCGCAGAGCCGGCGGTCCTCCGCATCGAACGTGATGGGCTCGAGGGCCAGCTCGACGAGCTGCTTGCCGTCCCAGCGGTAGACCCAGCTTCCGCACTGCATGCAGCCGACGTGGTCACCTCTGCGGCGGAGGTCTTCACTTCGGCACTTCGGGCAGTACCAGACGAACAGCACTTCGATGGGAGTGGACACGTGTAGCTCCTTTGGCGAGTAGTCGATTGCCAGAAGGAGCGCGTGTTCAGTGCATGGGCATCACCCTACCACGGGGACTGCCGTCGAAGGTTCGTATTTGGAGAGGACCACCTCGACGTCGACCTGTGAGAAAAAACGCAACGTGGTCGGCGTTCGAGGGCTTCTAAGGGGAGAACACCTTCAAGCACTCGTGCGCCCGAACAACATGACCTGCCGTCGACTCCTGTTTCAGCTACCCGCACCCCACGACTCAAGGGACAGCGGACTACCCGCGCCGAGTTTTCCAGGCGCGGCAGCGCCCACGCGGTACACACGCCGTTTGGATTTGGGCGTCGCCGGTTCTCCCGAGCGCACCATATCGTCGACGGCAGGTCACACCGCGAAGGTACAACACGCGGGAGGTTCGTGGCCACCAGCAAGAACGGCTACGAGAGGTTCATGCCCACCTCGTAACCAGGGACGCTAGTAGTGGAGCCGTTGCCCTCTCCACTGCGCGGCCGTAGGCACGAACCTCCCGCGGTTCACGACGCTACACCACTCCCCCACCACGGCACTTCATCCGATTAGCATCGAGCCGAGCGTTCGGGCATCAAGCCCGGAGACACGCTTCAGCAGCTGCGCCATCTCGCGGGCGTGCTTCTTCCGGTCGGTCTCGAGTTCAGCGGCGAGCCGCTCGACACGTTCTTCGAGTTCCTTCACCTTCCGGTGCAGCTCGGCGTCCGTCGACACGGCCCCTCCTTCGCTCATTCAGCTCGCCATCGCCAGCTGGAAGACTTCCTTCGAGACCACGCGTGCACGCGTCAGCTTCGGGACCTCGAGCGCCTTGAGCACCAGCATCGCCGACTCGAGCGAGCAGATGCCCTGCTCGACGCGGAGAATCTGCTGGTGCGACAGCGCCTTCTTGTCGGGGGTGAACTGCTTCGTCATCTCAGCGAGCGTTCGCAGGCTGATGCCCTGCTCAGCGCGCTCTTTCCGCACGAGTGCGGCCAACTTCGGGAAATGCATCCTGCTCTCCTCCTGGGTGCGTCGTGCGCCGGAGTGCAGGTTCGGTACCTTCTTCAACTTCGTCGTCTTCATACCATTCACAGTAGGTGGGACCACTCACCTACGCAAGCCGTGAAAGGTCGGTGTCACTTTTTTCGGACCAGGAACCTTGCCATCGTGCACGTTCAGTGACATTCCTCGTCGCTCGACTCGCTGCACCGAGGACGGACCCGAATGAGCCTGTTTCTTAGGGAGTACGAACGCTCGATGGGGCAGCATACCGATGCCCCCTCCATCTTCCACCCCGCCTGTTCGTACTCCATCTTCGGCGCGCTGCTGACCCGACGAAAGTACCGCTGCGTCCTGGCCGGTGGTGTTCCGCCGCGGTGGACAAACCTGTGGATGCTGCTGGTCGGGGACAGTGGCGAATCTCGGAAAACCACGTGCATCTCGATGGCGCACGAAGTGATGAGGCGGGTCGACGAGACCATCGACGCACCGACGGACGGTTCGCCTGAAGGTCTTCTCGGATGGTTGAGCAAAAGGCATCAACAAGAAGAGAACAACGCCTCGGGCATCATCGTGGCCGGCGAGTTCGCGCTGATGCTCACCCAGTACGAGCGCTCGTACGCCATCGCGATGAAGCCGTTGCTGATGGAGCTGTTCGACGTGCCGGCCATCAAGAAGCGCGCGCTCGCGAAGTCCGAGTTCGTCATCCCTCAGCCGCGCATCAGCATGCTCGGCGGTGTGGCGATTGAACTCCTCCCCACCATGTCCACGGCCGAAGACTGGCTCGGTGGTTTTTTCTCGCGTTGCATGCTCATCCACGGCGTGAAGGACCGACACGAGAAACGCGGCGGCACTCCGACCGAAGGCGAGTACCTCAAACACGCCGACAACCTGCACGGCGTGATGCGGCGGTGGAGGAACTCCCAGCTCAAGCTGAAGCGACCACTCTTCGACTACGACGAAGGGGCTCTCACCGTGGTCGACAAGCTCCCCAAGCCGCCAGACGAGCCGAACCTCAAGATGAGTCTCGCTCGCGCATCCGTTCACCTGCACAAGCTCGCGGCCATCGAACAAATCGACGAGAACCCCGAGTCGAAGTTCATCGGCAAGAAGGCCACGCAGCGCGCTCTCGACTACATCATGGACGCGTGGTGGAAGCGGGTCCCCGAAGTCATCGACGAATGCTTCGCGCGAGGCCGTGGTGACTTCGAAGGTGACCGGCTCGCGAAACGCATTCACCGGTACGTCATCCGACACGGCGGCGAGTGTTCGTGGGCCGAGGTCATGCGCGGCTGCGCGCTCAAGAGCGACGAGGTTCGCAAGGCCATCACCTCACTCGAGGACGCACAGATGGTGAAGCTCGGCGAAGGCACCGGCGGAGAAGTCACCGTCACGGCCATCGCCGTGAACCGTGAGGCGGTGGAAGTCGTAGAGGCGAAACCGAAGAAGTCGAAGGCGAAGAAGAAGGACAAGGACAAGGCGTAACGGCGTCAACTGTCGGTTTAACGTTTTCGCTGTTCACCACTCAATCTCTTATCTCTTCAAAGAGTAGTAGAGAGTAAAGGTATTGAGTGGTGAACAGCGAAAACGTTAAACCGACCGGAGGAGCACATGGACAGCATCATGAGTCGGTGGCGTGAAACGCTCTCCCCAGAGGAGCAAGCCGAAATCACAGCGTGTGCTCGGCGACTCAAGAACTGGGTTGCTGGCGGATTCCACAAGGTGGAACGCGTTGGGCGCCCCAAGAAGTTCTTCGGCACATTCAGCTCAGAGGTCATGGAGGTACTTGCGCGAAGCATGTCGACTTCTTCGCTCGACCTGTCCTTTGGGTACAACCATGGCCTCTTCTACGACGGTCGACGCGCGTGGCGCGCATACGTGAGGCTGGCGTACGCCAAGGGCTTCTACTGGGTCGGGGCGCAGCGTGATGACGCGAGGAACATCACCGGGCTGCCGTGCCCAGTGGCCGCAGGTGACCTGAACATTGCACTCGAGCAGCTCGCGCCCGATGTGAAGTTCGGGTGGTCGGTGTCCACCGGGGACGAGCTGCTCCCCAATCCGTGGATGCCGCGCGGACTCGAGTTCGTCAAGCAGCGCACGTTTTTCGGCCTGAGTATTTCGACGAACGTGACGAAGAACCGCATCTTCGTAGGGACAGCACTGAAGCCGACCGACCGCTGCAGCAGTCTCCACCTTCGGTTCATCGGGTTGAGCGCGTTGCCGATTCACTTCGCGAAGTCGAGGTTGTCGTCGACGAAAATCTCCGGCAATTGGTTTCGCGCGAACGAGCTGTCTCTGAAGCGAGTGGCGGAGATGTCGAGCGAGCACCTGAAGCGAACGTACTTGGAGAAAGTGGAGGACCCGACGTGAGCGCCGCGAGCACTGTGTGGATGGACGCCTGGAAGATGCGCACGTACCAGCGTGCTGGGGCCGCGTTCCTGGCCGAGCCGCCTGAGGGCTACCGTGCACGAATCCTGGCCGACCCCCGGGGGTTCGGTAAGGCACTCGCACTCGACACCCCCATCCCCACACCGTTGGGCTGGACGACGATGGGTGCATTGAAAATCGGGGATGTCGTCTTCGACGAACAGGGAAAGCCGTGCGCCGTGACGGCAACGTTCGAGCTGTACGCAGAACGGGTCTTCGACGTCATCTTCCGAAACGGTGAAGTCATTCGAGCTTGCGGTGACCACCAGTGGCTCACGTGGACGAAAAAGGCACGCGACGCAGCGGTCCACCACGCCCAGCCGGGACTGAAAAAGCCGACCGAAACACTCCCGTTGGTAGTGACCACGCTTCACATCAAAGAAACGCTTCGCTGCAAGGATACGGGATGCAATCACACAATCCCGTTGACGCGGCCACTCGAGTTCATCCCTCATGTCTTCCCGGTACACCCGTACGTTCTTGGGCTTTGGCTCGGAGATGGACACACGAGAGAGGGAGCCATTACGGTTGCGTCGACCGACCTCTTCATCGTTAAGCAGCTTGCCGACCTCGGGTACGAACCGAAGGTTCATCCCGAACGGAACGGCTGCCACAAGGTGACGTCGAAGAAGCTCCACCGCGAGCTTCGAGCTGCTGGGCTTTCTCTTCGCCAGAATGGTCAGAAATTCGTCCCCGCGAATCTCCTTCGTGGGGGCATCGACCAGCGTCAGATGCTCCTCGAAGGGTTGATGGATTCCGACGGAACAGTGAGCAAGGGAGGTTCGTGCTGTTTCGACAACACGAACCAGAACATCGCCGAGGCTGTTCGTGAACTGGTGGTTTCGCTAGGCGGCAAGGGCACGATGCTCGTGAAGCAGCCGAAGGTAACCGGGAAGCCGGAAGCCATATGCGCTCCATGTTTCCGTTTCACATTCACACCGAACTTCTTCGTCTTCCGACTCCCTCGAAAGGTCATGCGTCAATCCGCTACACTTCGCCGTGAGACGCAGAAGTGGCACTACATCGCGGAGGTCAATGAACGCCCGCGTGAACACATGAAGTGCATTACCGTCGACTCTCCGTCGAGTCTCTATCTCGCGAGTCGGTCGATGATTCCGACCCACAACACGCGACAGATGCTGGGAAGCGTGAAGTTGAGAAAGGCCGCCGGCTACGAAGGCAACGTCACTCCCATCGTGACGACCGCCATCTCCCGAGGTGACTGGCGGCGAGAAATCAATCGCGTGTGGCCAGAGGCGAAGGTCTCTGTGCTCTGCGCCGACGAGCCGAAGTACCGCAAGAAGGGAGAGACGGAAGAACAATTCTCTCAGCGTCAGCTCGACACGTGGATTCCGGTGTTGCGCGGGGAGACCGGAGCCGAGCACCACTTCCCCATCGTGTCGTTCGAGTCCGTGCCGAAGCTCTTGCAGGCGTCGGTTGAGCACTCGGTGGTGTTCGACCAGCTGCTCGTCGACGAGGCGCACCGGCTGAAGAGGTCGTCGACCAGGACTTCGCAGGCAGTCAGACCACTCGTCGCGAAGTCTCGAGTGACATCGCTGGCCACCGGAACGCCGGTGCACAACCGGCCCGCGGACCTCTTCAACCTGCTCGACACGTGCAAGATGGGCTACGGGGGAAGCTTCTTCAGGTGGGCCGACAAGTACTTCTTCCTGAACGTGACGAGCGGCGGCTACGGCCGCGTGGTCGGCGAGTTCATGGGCCCGAGCTACAAGCAGGCGTTGATAGCTGACACCTCAGACTTGATGATGTGCAGGTCCGTTCGTGAAGCGTACGGTGAGCTGCCCGCGGTGCAGCGCATCCTGAAGCGCCTGCCTGCGAAGGGCGAGGTGTTCCGCGTCTCGCCCGCGAAGGCCGCCAAGATGAAGGAAGGCGGCACCATCGACGCCGCGCTGCGTGCGTGTGCTGCGCAGAAGTTGAAGTTCGCCGCGGAGCTTGCGGAGGAACTCGGCGAGCCCGTCGTCATCTACACGTACAAGCGCGAGCACGCGCGGCAGCTGATGGACATCCTGGCGAAGATGAAAATCGGCGCCATCCTCGCCACCGGAGACGTCGCTCCGAAGAAGCGCGACGCGGACATCGAACGTTGGAAGAATGATGATGTGGTCCCGGCGATTTCTGGGCGCGCCCCAGGTTCGTGCCCCGTTCTCGTCTGCACGATGGACGCGGTGAACGAGTCAGCCACGCTCGTCCGCGCAGCGTGCATGATTTTCTGCGACTTCGACTGGCGGCCGATGAAACAGCTGCAGTGCGAAGGTCGCATCGACCCGGCGCGGCAGCCGGAGGACAACCGCCGGCCCGTATCCATCTACTACCTGTGCATCGAAGGTGGAGCTGATGAGGTGGTGGCCGAACGGCAGTACGAGAAGCTCGTTCAGGCGCAAGGCATTGCCGGCACAGGCGAAAGCACTTTGGCCCTCTCGGCCATGCTCAAGCCCCTTGCGCATAATGTAACTTTTTCGGAGACTGTCTCCGAAGAGCAATCACTCGCAGACTTGGTGGCGCGATTGGAGGCGCGTGCATCGAGAATTGAAGAGGTAGGGCTTTGGACTGTCGACGACGGCAAGCTGTGAATGGTGAGGGCACCTGATGCCCGTCCACAGCACCAAGGTCCCGAACGTTGCAATCAGTTCGTTGGAACTCGTCAAGAAGCTGCAGAACTCCGATGCGTCGGCCCACAACAAGGCGACCATGGTGCAGCTGTACTTCGACGCTGCGCTGAACGACGAGATGGACCTGCTGGTCGAGTCCATCAACGACCTGGAAATCGACGAGCGCGACCCGTTGCTGATGGCTCCAATCACACGCGGCGATTTGCGAGGTACGGTCACCGCGTGTGTGGCCGCGTGCAGGAAGAAGTTCGCCGAGCTGCTCCGTGAGCACCGAAGGGACATCGAGTAATGGGCATCCTCGAGCACTACACGAACAAGCTGTACCTCCCGCCGGGTCAGCCGCTCGGTGCGCGCATGACGCGCTATCAGGTGAACCAGAACATCATCGTCGGCGGCAGCATCGTCGACGTAGATGACGCTGAGCACCTCGCCAGAGATTATGGGGTTACCCATGTTCTCTCCGTCGAGTCCGAGCGAGACGATGCCGGGAAGCTGGCTCCGTTCAAGTCTGCTGCCCGGTTCGCGTTCCCCGACAACGGACATCCGCCTCCGCCCGAGTGCGTGCTGATGTGCATCGGCTTCCTGAACACCGCGATGCTCTCGACGCCGCGACCCATCATCTACGTGCACTGCCAAGCGGGAGGGAGCAGGAGTCCTTCAATCGCGTACGCCCTGCTGCGTGCGCAGGGTCACGATGCTGCGCAGGCGCTGCAGCTCATCCGCACGGCGCGCGGCGACAACTGGGGCGAGCACCCGTTCCACCTGTCGTACCGCGCTGCTGTGGAGAACTGCTTCCGGTGAGTGAGCCGAAGATGGACCCGTCCGACCCGTCCGCGTATGGGCGCATCGCGCAGTTCGCGTGCGGCTACTGCCAGCAGAAGCTCGAACGTGACGAGCTGCTCTCGCACATGAACACGTGCGCTCAGGCACTCGAGCGCCGACCCGTCGGAGTCGAAGCTCCCATCATCGACTTCATGCGGAAGACGCCGCCGGACGGCACGCACCTCGGGAAGTTCCCCAACGGGGACTTCATGCTGAACTGCAGCGAGTGCAGTGGCGCCATGGTGTGTACGGTGAACGATTGTACTTCGACCGTGCACCTTCATGATGAATGTTCCGACTTCCGACGTGCGGAGACCGCATTCAGAAATCTCTGGTGGGGCTGGTGGAACTTCAAGCAGCGCGTGATGGGGCTGCCTCGTCGACTCTCCGTCTGGGCACGCCTCTGGTGGTACCGCAACGTCGTCATCGTGCGCATCGGCTGGAAACACTCGCGCACTCACCCGCGGTGTTTCATGGACGGGCCAGCGCGTCTCGCGTTCAGGTACTCGATGGCGCCTACCGGTGAGGACCTCCGCATCATCGGGTACTACTGCGACAAGTGCAGCTACATCATCGAGGGCGACTGGCGGGAGATGCAGCCGTGACGCTCGACGAACGGCGGAAGTTCATCACCATCTACTTCCTCGAGACCATGATGCCGTTGCTGACGGACACCTCCGCCGAAGAGAAGAAGACGATGGAGGACTGCATCGACATCTTGCGCGCGATGACGGTTGAAGACTTCATGTCGCAGTGGCCCACGATGCTGAAGCGCGGCGAGCCGTTCACGCTCGTCGAGAAGTGGGCGCGCCTGGACGCGCCGGCCGTCGAGAAGATGCTCAAGCAGCTCTTCCCGGCCATCGACCTCCGCGCAGTTCACTGAACGCACAGCGTTTAAGTCGCGGTGTCACTTTTTCTGGACCAGCTGTCACTTTTTTCTAGACAGCACCCGTCACCTTTCGGTAATCACCGCCGCGGATGGACGGACCTGCACACGTCACAAAGAAGCGCACTCGTTTGCGCGGCGACCCGAGCACGGGTACTCCCAGAGGCTCGACCTTCTGGACGGTGACGCAGACGTGCTGGCGCCTGTTCCTTCTGAAGCACATCCTCGCGCTGTTCCCGGTGAAGGTGCTCGACTACCTGCTGGTCGGCACGCTGTACCACGCGCTGCTCGACAACTGGAGCCCTGAGGGGCTCGCGACGTTCGGCCCTGAGTACGTGCCGCACATCCCGCTCGCGGTGAAGCTGTACGAGCAGAGACTTTCTGGGCCGCCGTTGCCGAAGGCTGTGTCGAGTGAGAAGCAGCGGACGTTGCCCTTCGGCATGACCGCGAAGGCGGACAGGGAAGAGCTGGGCTTGGGGAGAAGGAAGGTCATCCGCGACTTCAAGTCGACCATTTTCTTCTCCGAGCACGACGACAAGCAGTGGCGTGTGAACCTGGGCATCCTCGCCGAGGCGATGGGCTTCGGTGCGAACAAGGCCATCGTCGACGTCATCTGCAAGCGCGAAGGAGACAACTTCGGCCGCGTGCAGCAGTTCGAGGTCGACGTCGGCGAGCGTGAACGTGAGGCGGTCGAGCAGCTGGTGAACGACGCGCGCATCGAGATTCACTCGAGAGTGGACGAGGCGGTTGCTGTCATCGAAGCGCATCCGAAGAACCTCGAAGGAACGATGGACGCCGACGTGAGGCTCTCGCTGCACAAGAAGCTCCGCGCCGCGTTCCCCAAGCGGCTCTCCTCGTGCGTCGGCAAGTACGGCCCGTGCCACTACTACGACCGCTGCTGGGGCGAGAGCCCCGAGAAGCACATGTTCGAAGAACGTCAGCGAAAAGGTTTCGCGTGGCTCGATGACGAAGGTGACTTGGCACTCAAGGAGAAAGTCTCCAAGCTCAACGACGCGTACAAAGGAGTCGTGTGATGTACAAGCGCGGCTCCATCAAAGAGCGATTCGCGTCGAAGTTCGAACGTGGCGGGAAGGACACGTGCTGGCTCTGGCGCGGAAAGCCCATCAAGAGCGGCTACGGGCGCCTGAACATCGGCGGGGGCAAGAAAGAGTACGCTCATCGGTTGGCGCTGGAGTTCAAGCTGGGTCGGAAGATTCGGCCGGGCAAGATGGCCACGCACCGATGTGACGTGAAGCTCTGCGTCAATCCGCGTCACCTCCGGGAGGGTACCGGACTCTCCAACATGCGGGAGTGCGCGCAGCGAGAACGAATCCACTGGATGAAGCTCACGGCGTCGAAGGTGAAAGAGATGCGTGCACGGAGACGCGAAGGCTCGACAGTGGCCGAATTGGCCAAGCGGTATGGCGTTTCGTGGAACTCGGCGAAAGACGCTGTGACCGGCAGGAAGTGGTCCCACGTGGTGTAGCGACTGAATGATGTCAGACCGTGCTGCTAGTACGAGCACCGTCACTTTCTAGGAGGCAGGGCACAATGGCTAAGAAGAAGGCAGCAGCAGGTTCGAGCGCACCGGTGATTCCGTCCATCGCGGCTTCATCGGGCAGCGGGTTCAACCCCGGCAAGAAGGCACTGCGGAGCGGCAAGCGCTTCATCGTGCTGTACGGCTACCCGAAGGTGCGGAAGACCACGGCGGTCTCCACGCTCCATGGCCGGCGGGTGAAGTGGCTCATCTCCGATTCGAACTGCATCCCTACGCTCGAAGCGCTCGGCCGCGTTCCACATCCCGACGACACGTACGAGGTCACCAACCTCCTCGAAGCGAAGCAGCTCCTGCAGCAGCTACTCGAGTACGCGCGCGCGAACGACGGGCTCGACTTCGATGCGCTGGTCTGCGACTCGGTCACCCAGTACTTCGAGTGGGCCCAGGTTGAGGCCGCGCGCCAGACGAACCAGCGCTTCCTCGGCGACATCAAGGACAACAACGGCTACCAGCTGTTCAACGCCGACTTCGGCGAATTCATCGACCTGCTGACACAGGTCTCGCAGTACGTGCACGTCGTCGCGGTGGCGCACGCGAAGGAAGCTCCGGGCGACGACAAGGCGCGCACGGCATTCAAGAAGAAGGGCGCGTACGCCGGCCTGAACCTCTCTCCCGCGATGGCGGCGAAGCTTGCGCAGAAGGTGAACTGGATTCTCTACCAGACGCTCGAGATTCGGTACGTCGAGGAGTCCGAGCCCGACGCGCTGATGAGCGACGCGTTCATCACGGCGGAGAAGCTGCCCAACGGCACCATCAAGCACACCGAGACCATCATCCACACCGCGCCCACCGACCTCTACATGGGCAGCGCGAACACGAAGATGATGGTCGGCGAAGACGGCACGCTCAAGGCGAACCTCGAAGGTGAGGAGCCGGCGAACCTCGACCTCATCATGGTCAAAGAGGGCCTGCTGGAGGCGAGGTCATGAATAGTCTCTCCATGAAGAGGCTCCTGCCGGCGAGAGAGCAGGACCAGCTCATCAAGCTCATGAACATGAGCCGAATGTACGCCAGCGACACGTCGGTCCCGCGTGCGGTCCAGAAGTTACTGAAGAACAACGACTGCGCCATCGAGGCGCTCATGTTTCGGCTTCTCGATGCCGAGAAGAAGCTCAAGTTCTTGGACAGGGAGTGCTCACGACTCGAGCGGAAAATCAGCACCGAGCGGCGACGGCTGTTCTCGTAGGTCCCTTCACCTGACGACCGGAGGAACGGGCAGCTCTGGTCAGCCGTAAGACGCCCACAAACGCAGCAGCGGTTCAATCACAGTCAAGGAGAAGAAGATGTCCACTCTGAACAGGAAGTCCAACAGCATCACGACGCCGGTCATCATGGTGATTGCGGCGGCGCCGGACGGCGCGTTCGTCGGCGGTGAGGTGTACAACGGTCCCGGTCTCGGGGACTACCACGTCGTGGTGAGCGACGCGCAGCTGGGCGAGACGAACAAGAAGGACCGCAAGCAGCTCATCCTCGAGCTGACGGTGAAGGGCGACCCGAACCACGCCTCGATGGAGGGCAAGAAGCTCACCAAGATGTGGCAGTCGTTCCCCAACAAGGACGACGACGACCAGAAGCGCAAGCAGATGCTCGGCATCATCAAGCGGCAGGTGTACGAGGGCTTCGGTCTGCCGTGGCCGAAGGAGAGCAAGGCGCTCGACCCGCGCATCTTCGTGGGCAAGGAGGCCTGGGTGCGCTTCGGCGAGCGGAAGGACAAGGAAGGCAAGATGCGCCAGAACATCACCCACGTCGTGCAGAAGGCCGAGAACCTGCCGAAGGGCAACGGCGTCCCGGCGGGCAAGACCGAGAAGGCGGCGGGCACGGCTTCGAGCCGGCGGCGCGCGGCTCCCGGCGCTGCGGCCGAGGCGTAAAGCTGGAGGAGAAGATGAGACAGGTGCGTGAAGTGGACGCCTCACTTCCTGCAACGCGCATCTCTTGAATCTTCTGAAGTAGGGCCGCGGGTGAGTGTCTTGTCTCCGCATTCACCCGCGGCCGTTGTGTTGGGTCGTGGACGCTGCCCGAACCGCCTGGAGCAGTCGAAGGGGCGACATCGGGGTCATAAGGCTGGTTCGAATCCAGCACCCAACTAGCTGCACACTTTTCTCTTTGTGAGTCGACCCGGAGGACCGATGACGGAAGCACGTAGAGATGAACTTCGCCGCGTCGCTGAGGGCTGGTCCGGCCTCGCGGTGCTGCTGAGCCCGCTTCCTCTCGTCGGCGAGTGCATCTCCGACTTCTGCCACCGCCGCTCCGGCAAGTACTACTGCGCCGCGTTCGGCCCGATGGACGACGCGTTCTTCGTGCGGCTCACCACGGTTTTGGATTCTTTCATGGAGGCTCGACGCCGATGAGTCGCGGTGGCGGTTCCATCTGGGGCGAGACGAAGGGCGTCGACCATCGTCAGACGCCACCCACGTCGTGGGGCTTCAAGAGTGAGGACCCGCGCAAGTGGGGCGCGAAGTGCGACCAGTGCCCGCTGAACGGTCAGCAGCCTGTCTGGGGTGACGGCCCGCGAGACGCCATCGTCGCGTACATCGGCGAGGCGCCCGGCCGTGAAGAGGTCTCCATCGGCATCCCGTTCGTCGGGAAGTCCGGGAAGACGTTCGAGAACTGGCTCGCGAAGAAGGGGTTGGTCAGACGTCAAGTCTGGATTGACAACGCGATTATCTGCTTCCCGCCGGGCGGTGACCTGAAGCTGTTCCTGCAGGTCGCGCGGAAGGAGCATAGGGGTTCTCAAAAAGGCATCGCGAAGAAGAATCAGGCCGCCTTTTCTCACCCGGTCGACTGCTGCCGACCACGTCTGATGAACCAGCTGCGCATTCCCCGATGCGAGAACTGTTCGACTGCGGCGGAGCCGAAGTACCTCCGCGGCCCCGACAAGCACCTCTGCAAGTGCAAATCTCCGAAGGTCCTGCCGGTGTACCAGCAGATGGTGAAGGACGGCTTCGTCTCCGCGCGCACGTGGCAGCAGATGGGGAACTTCGCGATGGAGTCGACGCTCGGGTTCACCGGCATCACCGCGCACCGCGGCTACACCGAGAACATGAAGGAGCGACGCGAACGGCAGCTCGGCATTGTGCCGAAGTGGTCGCGTTCGATTCCTGAGCAGCTGCGTCCGCCCAGCGGCCAGGGCCAGGGCGTTCCGCTGCGGAAGGAGCGCGCGTGACGCTGCTCGAACGGTTCATGAAGAAGGTGAAGGTGGACACCGCTACCGGTTGCTGGTTGTGGACCGGCTCCATCGACGACCGCGGCTACGGCGTCATCCGCGTCGATGGCAAGGCCAAAAAAGCGCACCGCGTATCGTGGGAACTTCACCGAGGCAAAATCGGGCGCGGCAAGAAGCGTCACGACCGGTGCGTGCTCCACAAGTGCGACGTCCGAAAGTGCGTGAACCCGGAGCACCTCTTCCGTGGGACGCAGAAGCAGAACAACAAGGACATGGCGAGGAAAGGACGCGCCGCACATCGGTTTGGTGAAGCGAACCCGAGAGCAAAGTTGACGCGCGTCGACGCTCAGAAGATTCGTGAACGGTTCGCGGTTCTGGGAACTCGAACTGCGGTGGCAAAGGAGTTCCACGTCCATCTCTCGACCGTGGGGCGCATCATCAGCGGGAAGCGGTGGCGCCCGTGAAAAATAAGAACGAGGGCCTGACCTATGAGGAAGCGCGCCGCGAAGTCAGAAAACTTCTCCGCACCGACAAGGCCGAGGTGAAAGAGCTGCCCGAGCCGAAGGAGAAGACCATCACCGGCTTCATGCCGTTTCGCTTCTTGGTCGGCATGGGGCGCGGCAAGAACTTCGTGGCGCTCGCCGCCGGCATGAACTGGGCTGAGGCCATCGAAGACCTGAAGAAACGACTCGAGAAGACGAAAGAGGACGGACATGGCGAAGCGAAAGAGTAAGGAGCCGGCGGCAGTGGCAGTCATCGAGCCCCCGATGGTCGACGACACGCCTGATGTCGAGGTGCCGGTCATCGTCGACAAGGAGAAGGCCGCGTTGAGTGCTGCGCGGCGCGGCAAGACGCTCGACAAGGCGCTCAAGGTCTTCGCGTTCGTGAAGAAGAAGCCACGCGAGATTCAGGTCGACGCGATTCGCCGCTGCATCGACACGTTCGACGCCGGTGCTGACTTCGCGGTGCTCGAGGCTCCTCCGGGCGTCGGCAAGTCGCTCATCGGCATGGCGCTCGCGACCGCGTACGGAGAGCGTGCGTACTTCACCACGCTGACCGCTCAGCTCCAGGAGCAGTACCTCGCCGAGTTCGCCGGCATGGGCATGCGCGCGCTGAAGGGGCGCGGCAAGTTCGAGTGCAAGCGTGCAGGTGAGAGCTGCTTGGTGGGGAAAGAACTCTTCAAGGACGACGACGCCTGCTACGGCCCACCCGACCCGATGTCGAAGGACCCGACGCTGCCGCATGACTCCGCGGCGTGCCCGTACCTTTTCAGCAAACAATCTGCCTTCAACGCGAAGTACACGATGGCGAACTACCACTCGTTCCTCGCCAACATCGGTCAGGCTGCGATGTACGACACGAGCGAGAACGACGACTCGGACGTCGGCGACCTCGAAGGTGAGGCTCTGCTGAACGCGCTCGACTCGCGCGCCGAGCGAGATGCGTCTGTCGTGAAGCGCCCGTTCATGGTGCTCGACGAGGCGCACGTCATCGAGAGCTTCCTGCTCGACCAGATGGGCGTGAACGTGAACCTCAGGAAGCTCGGCGTGAAGACGGAGCCACTGCCGACTTCCGAAGAGGACCTCTCGCAGTACGTCGCGTGGATGAAGGCGACGATGCCCGCGCTGAGGACCAGGGAAAAGATTCTCTCGGACGCACAAGAGAAGGAGGACATGCGGAGCCTCATCCGTCGCATCGGCTTCGTGCTCGCCAAGGTCGAGAAGGGCAACTCCGACTACGTCATCGAGCGTGACAGGGATTCGGAGGGCTCGCTGAAGCCCGACTGGTTCTCCATCAAGCCTCTCAGGGTCCATGAATACGGTCACTGGCTCTGGGGCTACGGCAAGAAGACGCTGTTCATGAGCGCGACGGTCCTCGACCCCGGCCAGCTCTGCACGAACATCGGTCTGCCGTTGGAGAGGGGCGACTTCATCCAGATGGGCTCGGTGTTCCCGAAAGAGAACCGTCCCATCGTCGTGAGCCCGCTCGACATGCGGAAGTCGAACCGCGACTACGCGTGGCCGGCGGCCGCGAAGCACGTCGACGCGTTGCTCAACCACCACGCACGGGAGAAGGGCCTGCTGCTCTGCCCGTCGAACGAGATGCTGAAGTTCATCGCCGACAACGTGTCGAAGTCGAACCGCATGCGGCTCATCTTTGCCTATGGAAGGGACAGGGAATCCAAATACAAGGAGCACGTGATGGGCAGGAGCCCAACCGTTCTCGCGGCGTCCGGCTACTGGGAAGGTGCAGACCTCGCGGGCGATGCGTCGAGGTTCCAAATCATCCCCGCGGCTCCGCGCCCGATGTGGCACGGGCAAATCAAGGCGCGCACGAAAGTCGACCCGCGCTGGTACAGCTGGCTCACGTACACGAAGCTCGTGCAGGGCTACGGCCGGAGCATTCGCTCCGAGACCGACGAGGCCATCACGTACATCTTCGACAAGGAGTTCCTCGACGAGATGAACCGCGGTACCGGTTCGATGGTGCCGCCGTGGATGAAGGAAGCCGTGCGCGTCGTGGGCCAGAAGGCGGCATCGTCATGAGAGTCGACGACGAGTGCTACGTGAGCGCCCCGGTGCTCGCGTTCGCGGTCGAGATGCAGGCCAAGCTCGACGAGAACTGCCACAAGGGCGACAGCTGGCGCGACATGACGAGCGCGCAGTTGCTCAAGCGCCTCGAGCAGGAAGTGGCCGAGCTGAAGCGTGCGGTCAAGAAGGCGAGGGCGACCAAGAAGAAGGGCGACGACCGCACGGCCAAGCTGAGCGAGCTGCGCAAACGTAGCTCCGTCGACGACGAGGCCGCTGACGTCGCAAACTTCTGTGCCTTCATCGCCGAGAAGTTCGGTGACGGCGGGTTCCACTACTCCGATGACTGAGCGCGTCGAACATGTGAATCACCCCAGCTGCAGGTGCCGGCGCTGCAAGTGCGAGCGCTTCACGCATGCGGTCGAGGCACTCCTGCGTGACGGTGTGCCGGAGAAGGTGATTGCTGATGCGGCTACCCTCTCCGACGAGGGCAACGGCAACCTCACCACTGAAGAGTACGCGTTGCTGTTCGAGTCGCAGGTCCGTGAACTCCATACCGAGCTGGTGACGCGATGAGCGCGAAAGAGGTCCCACGGTTCGACGTCCACGGCGTGTGCGCGCTTGGCTGCGGCCGCCCGAAGTATCTCCACAAGAAGTGGCTCAGCGGGAACTTCACCAACTACGAGTGCCCGCTGCCGCCGGAGACTCCGCCCAAGTCGAAGGCCGTCCTCTTCGACGTGTTCAAGCCGTGCCGGAAGTGCACGGTGAAGAAGTACATCAACGCCGAGACGAAGCTCTGTCTCGCCTGCCACGGAATGCCCTGATGCCCGCCCCGGTCGACCCCTCTGCTGAGATTCCCGCGTTCACCAACAACTGGAAGGACGTGCGCGACGCGATGGTCGCTCACCTCCGCACCACGCTGAAGCCCGACACGACGCCGGAGGTGATGAAGCTGATGGCGAAGTTCGAGATGAAGCTGAAGGCGCTCGAGACCGAAGCCGACTTCGAGAAGCTGAACCGGCTCGCCGAGGAGTCGACCATCAAGGCGTTGGAGCTGCCCGAGGTCAAGAAGTTCATCCTCACCGAGATGACCAAGTAGCCCGTGGCGAAACGAGCATCGGCTGTCGAGATTCCGCTGGTCGAGCACTCGGTGCCGACCTTTCACCCCTCGTACATCGGGCGTGACAAGCGGAAGTTCGAAGGCTGCGTGATGCTCGACATGGACCGCGCGCTGAAGCTGGCGCGTAGGGAATGGGCCCCGAAGTGGGACAGGAGCAAGTACATCACCGGGCCGTCGTTGAAGACGACCCTCGAAGTGCTCAAGGGCATGGCCGTAAAGGGGCGTCGCGTCTCGTACGACATCGAGACCGACGGCGGCCATCCGTACAAGTGCCACGTGCGGTGCATCGCATTCCACGATGGAACCCGAACCCTCTGCGTTCCCTTCCTCTACCGCGACGGTACGTGGACCGAGAAGCAGTGGAAGTGGGACGAGGACGACGGCGAGCACGCTCGCTGCTCGAATCCCGGTTGCAAGCACGGCGCGAACGGCAAGCCCGTAGTCGGCAACGTCGCTTACTGGTTCGGCTGGCGCTACGGCGGAAAGTACCGTCAGCCGCAGTGCTACATGTGCCGCACCGGGAAGTGGCCGGTCGATGCGAAGCGCGGCTGGGAAAAGAAGATGAACTGGCTGCCCTGGTTCACGCCCGACCAGGAAGAGAAGGTCTACGCCGCGATGCAGAAGCTGTTCGACGTCTGCAAGCTCGAGACGCAGAACGGCCAGTACGACCGGTTGTGCCTGGAGCTGCGGAAGTGGACGGCCCGTGCGACGGCCAGAGCCCAGCGCGAGAAGTTCCCGCCGCGGAAGTTGAAACGACCATTCGTCATTCCGTCGGCGAACAAGAACGGAAACTTCGACTCCATCCTCGGCCACCACATCGTGGCGTCGTACTTCCCTCACAACCTGAACTTCATCGCCGGCATCTACACCGAGGTGCCGTACTACAAGACGACCGACGAGGGCGATGCGTGGAGCGCGAGCAGTGACTTCGAGCTGTGGGACTACGCGTGCGACGACGTCGTGTGCCAGTACACCGCGTGCACGACCATCCGCAACGAGGTGCAGGAGAGGCCCGAGGACGTTGCGCTCTACGACCACGACAGCTGGTACGAGGAGCAGGCGCAGCGGTGGAAGCGCGTCGGCTTCCCCGTCGACTGGCGCGCGGTCGAGCTGTTCCGGCTCGAGTATCGGTCGAAGAAGGACCGTGCGCTGAAGTGCATGCGCGAGCTGCTGGAGAAGGAGCTGGCGAAGAGCGAGAAGTCGACGAAGAAGAACGAGCAGCTCGAAGAACTGTTGTCTGTGTTGTCTGAAAAACTTACCAAGGCGAACAAGGGCTTCGGCAAGAGCGACCACGACGAAGGCGACTACGACGAGGCCGCCGCGGACGACGCCGCGAAAATCTTCAACCCGGCCAGCCTCGCGCAGCTCAGACTCCTGCTTCGTCACCTGGGGGTTCCGCTCACGCAGCAGACCGCGACCGGCGACATCTCCACCAAGAAGGACTTCCTCCTCATCGCGCGGAAGGAACTCGTAGCGCGAGGAGAGAAGGGACCGGCACTCGCGTTCCTCGACTTCCTGTTCGCGTGGCGCGAGTGCGCGAAGATGGAGTCGACGTACCTGTACCCAGATTTGATTGAACACGGTGGTGGCCGATGCGACTGCGAAGAGCACGTCGACGTGCCCCTTCATCTTCGCGTGCACGGCACGTTCAACGTGCACGTCGTTCCGACCGGACGTCTGTCTGGTTCCGACCCGAACCTCACCAACCAGCCCGGCGAAATCCGCGGCATGTTCATCGCGGCGCTTCACCACTACCTCGTCACTGGTGACTGGAGCGCGCTCGAGATGCGCCTCAACGGGCTCGTCACCGGCGACGAGGCGATGATTCAGCTGTTCAAGGAGTTCGACAGCGGCATCGGGCTGAAGCCGCACATCGTGAACGCGTCGCGCGTGTTCAACCTCCCCGCGACGAAAGACTTCGAGAAGAAGTACCCCGGCATGTACCGCGCGGCGAAGGTCTTTGCATATTTGTTGGGATACGGCGGAGGCGCGAAGGCCTGCTACGAGAAGATGCTCGACGAGATGCCGGACATGAAGTGGGACGACTTCCTCATCTGCTTCGACCGGTACAGGAAGAGCTACCCGACCTTCTTCAAGAACCAGCGCGACATCGTGCTGCTGGGCACGCAGCAAAGATATTTGGATACACCCGTGTCTGGGCGTCGGTGCCACTACTACGAAGACGTGCGCGGTGGTCATGGTGGCGGTGAAGTCGTCAGCACCGAAGCCGAGTCGATGCAGAACATGCGCTTCCAAGGCGGCGGTGCCGACGTCGTGGGCCGCGCGAACCGCCGCATGGTCGACAGGGTACTGGAGCCGATGCGCGAAGAGGAGAAGCTCGACCCCGAGCAGCACGCGCAGGTTCACGACGAGCTGCTGTTTGGCGTGCCTAAGGTGCGCTGCGAGACCTTCGTGCCCGAGTTCAAAGCCGTCTGCGAGGAAGAAGTCATCCCCGGCTGGAACCTGCCCGTCGAAGTGCACGTCTGCGAGCCGCTGGCACCGCACGCTCCTTCGCGGTGGAAGCCGTGCTTCGTGTCGTGTCAGGCGTGCGGGAAGATGGCGCGCGCCGAGTACGCGAAGGACGGCGTGCAGGACACCTTCACCATCTGGGATGTCGTCTGCGAGAAGAACGAGAAGTGCGAGCACCACACCAAGCCGTACCAGCTGAAGGTCGCGCACGGTGCCCCCGAGGTTCTCCAGTGAGCCACGAAGTCCCGGGCAAGCACCGGTACATGGAGCCGCTCTCCAAAAACGAGAAGCGATTCGACAACGACAGGCGACCCGTTCCTGGTCGGCTCCAAGAAAAAGACGGTCAGTGGTTCATCATGGTGACCATCGAGCGATACGAGTTGGCGTACCCCATCACGCTCAACGGTACCTACGACGACTTGAAGCCGCGTGAGCCGGCCAAGATAGACGTTGCCGAAGACGGCGACAAGCACGACGTCTACATCACGCGATTCGACCGCCTGTTCTGTATCGGCAGCGCGTCCAACACGGCAGCCTGGAGACAGTGGAGGTTCAAGTGAATGTGAGAGGCATCGAGAACGACGTCGAGTGGATGAAGCGGAAGCGCGACCACATGCCACAGTTCACCGAGCGCTTCTGGCGCTGGCTCGCGTGGAAGCTCCCGCGCAAGCTCGTCTACTGGTGCACGATTCGTCTCGTCGCGCACGTCACCTCCGGCTACTGGGGCCGCACCGATGTGCCGTCCCTCACTGCAGTCGAGGCGCTCCACCGTTTCGAGAAAGGTCCTGGTGCATCGTGAACGGCATTCCCGTGTTGCTCATCGGCGGCAAGAAGGAGTCGGGCAAGAGCACTGTCGCGAAGGTCTGCGAAGAGAAGTTCGGCGCCGTGGTGGTCTCCTTCGCTGCTCCGATGAAGCGCTTCGGCGCAGCTCTCGGCATGCCGCTCGACAACCTGTGGGGAAGTACTTCTAAACGAGACGAGGTCATCGAGACACCGGAGTTCTTCAAGGAGATGCCGAACGCGACGTACCCGAACCTGTGGCACAACTTCGGCCTCTTCGGAAAGGCGTACGAGCACCTCGCGCCCGTGTTCGCCGGCAACGAGCACGCCTACGGAATCGTCAAGAAGTGGTGCTGGAGCGAGTGGTCGTGGGTGAACGGCTACGTGAACACGGAGCCTCATCCGTTCACGTGCAGGCACGCTCTTCAGACGCTCGGCACCGAGTGCGGCCGCAGCATCAACCCCAACTGCTGGGGCAACTACGGGCTCAACGTCGCGTTCGAGCTGCTCACCGGCGAGTACGACTACACGCAGCTCGGTGGACTCGTGAAGGGCAAGCGGACGCCGCCGAAGATGGTGGTCATCGACGACTGCCGCTTCCCGAACGAGCTGGTCATCGGCAAGCGCGAAGGCGCGAAGGCCATCTTCGTCGAGCGACCGAGCACTGATTCGCGTGCTGGCGGCCACGCGTCGGAGACGTCGCTCGACCTCATTCCCGGCAACTGGTGGGACGCGAGCGTCAGGAATGATTCTTCCTTGAAGGACCTGCAGTCGGCGGTCGGCCACAAGCTCAACGCGCTCGGGTTCACCGCCGGGCTGCAGAACTCCATCTGATGAAAAAGGTCCCGGCTCCGGTCATCGGCTGCACCGGCCACCGTCCCGACAAGCTCGGCGACGATGCGTACGAGTTGCGGTCGCCGATTCAGGACTGGTGCCGGCGTGAGTTCGCGAAGGTATTGAGACGCGTCAAACCTTCAGCCGTCATCTCCGGGCTCGCACTCGGCTGGGATACGTGGTGCGCGCTCGAGTGCATCAAGCGCGACGTTCCCTTTTGGGGCTACGTTCCGTTCGAGGGCCAGGAGGCGCGCTGGTGGGGCGAGTCGCGCGCGCAGTACCACGAGCTGCTGTCGAAGGCCGCCAAGGTGAAGACCATCTGCTCGCCCGGCTACGCGCCGTGGAAGATGCAGAAGCGCAACGAGGCGATGATGGACGACTGCACCGAGGCGTGCAGCCTGTTTGACGGCTCACCGGGTGGCACGAAGAACTGCCTCGACTACGCCGAGAGCATCGGGCGAAAGGTGACCAACATCGACCCGACGGTCGGCATCGCGTTCATCGAGAAGAAGGAAGAGGAGATGCGCGCGAAGTCACGTGTGGAGAGCGGTTCGTGGAGCTACAAGGGTGGTCTTCGCTGGAAGTTCCACCCCGCGGTGTTCACGCCGACTGCTGATTTCTTGGCCGACGTTGAGGGTGACTATTCACCTCTTGCTGGCGCACCGCGACACTTCGCGCAACCTGCTGCGTGTCCGCGATGCGGCATCGGCATCTGCACCTGCATCCCGTTCTGAAACGTCGAACAATCGACGTTCGCTGTTGACTCTCGTCGTGCTGTCACATAATACGTTACACCGGTACCTTGGAGGGTTCCTGCACATGGCGAAGCCGAAGAAGAACGTCCCCGCGTCCCAGGCTGTCATCGACGCGAAGCCGGTCGCAGTCACGACCATTCAGACCGAAGACCCGACCGCGGCACTGTCCATCGTGCAGCCGCGTATCACCGCGCTGGCGGCACGGTCGGTCATCCTGAAAATCACCGACGCCGCGTCGAGCCAGGAGGCCAACAACGCACTCATCGAAGTGACCTCGATGCACAAGGCGGTGAAGGAAAAGCTCGAGACCATCACCAAGCCGATGAACCAAGCGTTGAAGGCTGCACGTGACTTCTTCAACCCGGCGCTCGCTCAGCTCGACACGCTCGCCCTCCAACTTCGCCAGGGCATCGTCGCGTACAACCGCGCCGCAGCGCTTGTGGCTGAGAACCAGCGGAAGGAAGCAGCCGACAAGGCCGAAGCGGCGGCGGCCAAGGGCGACATGAAAGCAGCGCTCGCGCACGCGACGGATGCGGTGTCTGTCGTTGCTCCTGCACGCGCCGTGATGGCGTCTTCGGCTGTCGCTACTGCGGCGTCGAACATCAAGCACGCACAGGTCACCACGCGAAAGCGGTGGACGTTCAAGGTGGTGAACTTGAAAAAAGTCCCTCGCGAGTACCTGGAGCTGAACGAGAAGGTGGTGCGCGCGACCATCTCGTCCGGCATCCGCGAAATCGACGGCCTCGAGATTTTCCAAGAGGACGGTCTCGCTGTCGGAGGGAGATGACCTGTGGGCGCCCTGATTCCCATCATCAACATCATCGAGAAGGCCGAGCTGGTCCGCCGGCCGGACGTTCGCCGCATCGACATCGCGCCCGGTGGCTTCGTGCAGTACCTCGACCACATGGGCTCGGACGAGACCATCATCGACGCGGCGCGCACGTCGACCGGCAAGGGCTTCCTCAGCTGGGACCCGTACTGGCGCTGCGACCTCTGCGGCCACTGGGGCACGAAGCATCAGGTCGGCGGCCTGGAGTGCGTGTGGCCCAAGGAGCACGTGCTCAAGGAGTTCCCTCGCGGCGACAACGGGCTCCTCGAGTACATGTACAAGAACAAGCACGAGACGCCAGCCGAGATGCCGGTGTACCGCGTGCTCATCAAGGCGCCCATCCTCTACTGGCGCCAGCGGCACCGTCATCGCGCGGCGTCGTACAACGAGCAGAGCGCGCGGTACATGCAGCTGCCGAGCGACTTCTACGCGCCGCGCCCCGAGGAAGTGCTCGGCGTCAGCAAGTCGAACAAGCAGGGCTCGGCCGGCGAGATTCCGCTCGACAAGGTGAACGAGTTCCTCCGCGACGTCGAGGACCACCAGAAGTCCACGTACGCGCTCTACGAGAAGTGGCTCAAGTTCGGCATCGCGCCGGAGACCGCACGGCAGGAGCTGCCGGTCAGCATCTACTCCGTCGGCATCGCGCAGACGAACCTCCGCATGGGGCTCCACCACCTGGGACTCCGCGACGACGCGCACGCACAGAACATCACGCAGCAGTACGCGCGAGCCGAGGCGGCGTTCGTGCAAGCTTTGTATCCACGGTGGTACGCGCTCTACGAGGAGTACACGAAGTACTCGGTGAAGCTCTCGCGCACGGAGGCGGCGCTGCTCAAGGGCGTCCTGAAGAACTCCGTCGGCCCCACCGACGATGCGCCGCAGTGGAGCGCCGAGGTCGAGGCGCTCGTGCGGAGGCTCACGGCGTGAGCTTCGCCCCTCGACTGAAGTCGCGGCTCACGCGCGCGGGTGACCCGTTCACCTTCCGCGAGCGCCTGGAGAAGGTGTGGACGGACTCCCCTTCCACCACCATCACCGCGGCGGTGAAGCTCACCGGCGCTCCCAGGTCCGTCGCCGAGACCATTCGTCGTCGGCTCGCGGCGATGGGGAAGCTGAAACCAGGAACCGAAAGGTCGTCATGAAAAAGTGTCGCACGCCGAAGTGCCCCGTCCTGAAGAAGAAGACGTACAGGGACCTGCTCGAAGAGGGCGCGGCGCAGCTGAGGAAGGAAAACGACGAGCTGAATGTGAAGTGCAACGACCTCGAAGGGCGTGCGGTTCGAGCCGAGACTGCTCTCGCCGGTGCCAACAGGAAGGTGGTCGACCGCGAGGTGACGTTGAAGCTCTCGCTCGAGATGCTGAAGCAGGCTGCCGATGCCGTCGACAGCACTACGTACGTGGAGCTGCCGAAGACCGCTGTCGCCGACTACCTGCTGGCGATGAACAGGGTGACTCCGTGAGGGTCGTCATCTCGCGCAAAGAGGTGCTGGAGCTGTCCGACTCCGAAGCGCAAGATGTCGTCGATGGGTGGTTCAAGGCGCGTGTCGGCGAGCACTTCGTTCGTGACGGTCAGCTCTTCCGGCAAGACGACTACGGCCATCACCGCGGCGGCATGGTTGACGTTCGCATCGTTCGCGTGACCACGGTGCCACAGCGCATCCTCGGTCACGCCGAGCCCGAAGAGATGAGCTGGTACCAGTACGACTTCATCATGCAGTGCATCAAGTTCCAGGCGGACTTCAAGCAGTACCGAGAGACGAAGGCGAAGGACAAATGAACCACTTCAACGTCTGCACGAAGGTGAAGCTGCCATTCAAGCTCGTCAACCAGCGTGCCGCGTTCCTCGGCATGAGCGGGACGGGCAAGAGCTACGCCGCCACCAAGCTCGCCGAGGAGATGCTCGAAGCCGGTGCGCAGCTCAACTTCATCGACCCTGTCGGCATCGGCTTCGGCCTGCGCATCGGCAAGAACGGAAGCAAGAAGGGCGGCTTCGACATCTACGTCTTCGGCGGGGACCATGGCGACTTCGCCATCACGTCGAAGATGGGCGGCCTCGTGGCCGAGACGGTGGTCACCTCGGGGATTTCGGCCGTCATCGACATCAGCGACTTCACGCTCGGCGAGCAGTACGAGTTCCTCATCGCGTACTCCGAAGCGCTGTGGAAGCTGAAGAAGAAGAACCGTTCTCCTCTGCACGTCTTCTGGGAAGAGTGTCACCTCTTCATTCCGCAGGAGCGCGCCGCAGAGCCGCGGGCGGCGATTCTGCTGAACCGCATCGAGCGCCTCATCCGCATCGGCCGGCAGCGCGGCGTGGGCTCGTCGATGATTTCGCAGTTCCCCCAGTCCATCCACAAGCGGTGCCTCAACAACGCCGAGGTGGTGTTCGCGTTCGCGTGCTCCGCGAAGCACGAGCGCAATGCCATCTCCGACTGGTTCGACTCGAACGTCACCGCCGACTTCGACGTCAAAGAGGCACTTCCCAGCCTCGAGACTGGCGAGTGCATCCTCGCGAGCCGCCGGCTGCTCAAGGTCTGCACGCGGGTGAAGATTCACGAGAAGAAGTCGTTCGACTCCAGCGACACGCCCGAGTTCGGTGGCAAGGCGAAGAGCACTCCGGTCCTTCGTGCCATCGACAAGGAGAAGTTGAACCTCGCGTTCGAAGCTGCGTTCGAGGAGGCGAAGTCGAACGACCCGAGCCTGCTGAAGGCCGAAGTCGACAAGCTGAAGCAGCTCGTCAAGCAGCACGAGCTGGGGCACTTCATGAAGGGCCACGCGAAGGACATCGCGAAGTCGCATGAAGAGCTGTACGTGAAGTGGGCGAAGCACCATCTCGAGCCCTTGAAGGAGAAGTTCGAAAAGCTGCGAGCCGCGAAGCTCAAGCGCATCAACATCCAGCTCGGGCGCGAGACGAAGAAGTACGAGAAGGCGAGCACTCAGCTCGACGAGGCGGTGAAGGTCGCCTCGAAAGCGCTCGGTCACATGGTCGGCGACATCAACCACCTCCGTGGGCTCGAGGCGGAGTACTCGCAGGTGGTGCTCAACGAGAGTGTCTCGTACCAGATGGGCCACACGAAGCCGCACGACCAGGGCGTTCGTGCGCAGCCGCGGAACCTCGACGGCACCATCACCGAGTACGTGAGGAGCCCTTCTCGAATCGCCGGCCCGATGAAGGTGAAGATGGAGACGACCCCGGTCGCGGGGAAACCCGGGCGCTACACCGCGAAAATCGTCGACGTGCAGCCCGGCGACTTCAAGCTCGTCGGCAAGATGCAGGACATGCTCGACGTGCTGTTCCACGGCCCGCTCTCGCGCGACGACCTCATCACCGCCGTGGGCATGGCTCCCGGTGGAGGCTCGAACAACTACGTCTACGAGCTGATGGCCGCCGGTCTCGTCGAGAAGGGCGAGAACAACCTCCGCGTGCTGACGCAGAAGGGTGTGGCGCTGGTGAAGAACAAGACGTACTCGCGGTACGTGACCGATGTCGTCTCGCGCCACGGAAACATCGTGGGCAAGATGCGCGACATGGTGCCGTTCGTCATGGAGGGCTCGCGCCCGACTCGAGACCAAATCATCGCTCACGTGGGCATGAGGCCGGGCGGCGGCTCGAACAACTACGTCTACGAACTCAGGAAGCGCGGCATCATCGTGAAGACGGACTCTGGCGGATTCATCATCAACCCGGTTCTCTCGGCCGCATGACCAGGAAGCGCAAACCGGTGAAGAGCCTTGGGCAGCGTGATTCGACGCTGCACACGGACGGCTCGCGCAAGGAGCACACGGGCATCAAGTTCACGTGCCCATTCTGCGGTCAGTCGGTCACCGCCGACGGAGCTGCGAAGGTGCACGACCTGCTCGAGTTCGAGAACCCGCGCTTCACGCCGCCCCAGATACCGGTGCCGATGGTGCTGCACGGCATGCCGGCGTGCCAGAAGTTCCTCGAGCTGGAGCCGGACGAGTACCTGCGAGCAGTACGGTTGAAAATCGCCGAGAACAAAGGAACCACCACGTGAGCGAAGAAATCAACATGACGCTGGAGCAGGAGAACAAGCTGCTCCGCAAGCTGCTCTGGTTGCGCCATGACGCGCTGCACTCTGGCGTGCTCTACGGCGACGACGGTGAGATGCAGTGCGCCGCGTGCGGCATCGACTTCAAGCGCTTCGACGCGAAGTTCATCTCCGACCGGTTCAACGCCATCGGCATGGAGCGGCTCGCCATCGCGCAGAAGGCAGAAGCTGCCGTCGCCCGTGCGGTCATCGTGCACGTCGTCTCCGACGCCGGTGCGTGGCTGATGAAGCGCAAGCCGCCGCTCATCTTCCACGGCATGTGGGCCACGCCCGGAGGTCACATCGAGCCCGGCGAGACCGCCTTGGCTGCTGCCGTTCGGGAGGTCAAAGAGGAGATGGCCATCACCGCCGACCCGGAGCGCTTCATTCCGTTCGGCCCGCCGTCGCACCACGTTCGCCCGAACGGCACGAAGTCCATCCTCGAGTACTTCCTGCTGCAGCTGCGACCGCACGAGCCGCCGCTGACCACCGAGCCCGAGAAGCACACGCCGTGGGAGTGCTTCGAGCACAACCACCCGCCCAAGCCGGTCACGCCCGGCACCGAAATCGCCATCGGTCGCTACCTCACGTGGCTCGCCCCGACGCCACCCACGATGAGCTACGAGGAGCTGTCCCGCCTCGTGAGGCAGACCTCGCGATGAACGACGACGAGAAGCGGAACATCAACATCGCCTTCTGGCTCTGCGTGCTCGGCGTCGTGCAGCTGGGGCTCTACCTCTACTGGAGCCACCTGTGAGCGACGACAAGCTGGCAGCACCGATTCCTTCCGTCACGCTCGCGCAGTTCCGCGGGCAGCCGGTTCGTCCCAAGCCGCCGCTCGACGAGGCGACGGTCGAATCGTGGAAGCTGCCCGAGGACCAGAGGGAACTCGTGTTGCAGCTCGTGCGCTACATCCACCTCGCGCACGACGAGTTCCGAGACGGCGCGCTCAGGCTCGAACGTGCGCGCTTCGAGGCCGAAGGGAGTGCCGAGTCCGCGCGGCACGAAGCGCAGCGGAAGAGCGACGAGCTGGTTGCGGCCAACGAGCGCATCGCCAAGCTCGAGGCCTACGTGGAGAAGCTCGGTACGGTCGCTCCGACGTTGTCCGCACTGAGCGCGGAGCTGACTCGGCTTCGTACTGAGGCCGGCGCATGAGCCCGCGCGTGAAAGCCGAAGTGAAGGACCCTATCCCTCAATCTCGAAAGGAGCGGGCCACCGTTCTGCAGAACCTCTACAAGCACGTGCGCGACGAGGCCGCTGCACTCATCGAACAGAGCGACATCCCCGGCAAAGCGAAGCTGCGGCAGGAGCTGATGGTGAACGCGCACAGCCTGCAGAAGACGCTCGACACGATTCAGCGCGGGTGCCCATGAGCGCGGAGGAGGTGCCCGTGTCAGCGAGCATCGCCGCGGAGGTCACACGTCCCGACGTCGGCCCCGTCGACGTGGTGAAGTCGAAGTGCCAGGGCGAGTGCTGCACGAGCCCGGACTTCAAGCCGATGCAGATTGTGGTCTCGTGCCCGAACTGCGGTCTGCAGCACGTCGACGTCGGCGAGTGGGCGACGCGGAAACACAAGAAGCACCGCTGCGTCGACCCGGTGCTGTGCAGCGACGGGCTCTGCAAGACGCCGGTGTGTCACGTGGAGACTTTCAACACCACCCTTCGCGGCTGGTGCAACGAGCACGTGCCGATGAGCGGACACTACGAGTACTGCCCGGTGCCCTGCACGAAGCTGGTCGTCGAGCTGAAACGCGGCTGCGGCTACGAGTGGCAGCCATCGCTGCTGCACACCGTCGGCGTGAAGGAGCTGAAGCGATGAAGCTGGGAGAACGTCTTCTGGTGTTTCACCATTCACGGCCGGCGCTCGGCTTCGTCACCTACCTGGGCGACAACGGGAAGTGGCTCCCATCCGCGAGCCTTCTCGAAGAGAACAACCCGCGCGTCGCCGGAATCGTGCTCGACCCGAAGAAGCAGAAGCAGCTGCCGCAGTTTCTTGCTGCGCACGGCGACTGGTGTTCCATCGAGGAGACTTTCACGTGAAAGACGGAGAGAAGTGCCCATGCGGTTTCGGGACGATTCGCGCGGCGAAGACGAAGTTCTCGCTCACCGCTCGTGTGATGGAGGGCGGGCCGTTCAAGGGGGAGGTGATGTTCACCGCGGTGCCCGAGGGTCTCGACACGTGGAAGTGCGATGCCGAAATCTGCGGCGAGGAGTTCATCGACGGCAGGCTCGCGGCGCACCTCGACGGGGCGACCACGTTCCTCCGGCAGACGGAGCCGTCGCTCGAGAGCTATTTGGCGTTGGCCAAACAGCAGCTCGACCACTGGGTGAAGAACCACCGTGTCTGAACGGGTGAGGGCACATCAATTACCCCCGGGACACTATCCCTCCACCACCCGGGGCCTCGCGAAGTTCCTCCAGGAGACGGAGGGCCTCGAGCGTGAGCACGCTGCGCGCATCGTACGCGCCGTGTTCGGCTTCATTGGGACCTGCGTGCTGACGCACGGCTCCACGTTCAACGCGTACATGTTCGGCACGTTCAGGCGGGCGGTGACGACACGTAGGACCGAGCCGTCGCTGGGAGTCTCCACGCCGCACCAGTACGTGATGAAGTTCACCGCGTCGCAGCACTACGGGCGCATTCGCATGGAGGATGAAGAGTGAACGCGAAGGTCACGTACGAGATGAGCAACCAACCTCATCCGTGGAGCGAGGAGAAACGCAAGGCGGGCATCAAAGCGTGGTGCCTCTGTCGCGTCACGAAGACCGAGAGCGGTCACCGCATCGGCTGGGAACCCGTTGCCATCTTCAACCTCGACAGCGAAGCGGAGACCTTTCAGCGTCACATCTTCGAGGGCGGCTTCGACGGAAAGCTCGTCGATGTCGACCGTGAAATTCGGCAGCTCTTCGAGCTGCAGGCTCGCCGATGAGCATCGTCTACCACTGGTTCACCCCGGGCATCGACCTCGCGAAGGTTCGTTTCTTCGATGCCGTCGACGGCCCCGTCGTCAGCGCGGGCGGAGACCCGTACTGATGGCGAAGAACAAGACCTACTTCCGCGTCGAGTACGTCATCCACGGCGAGAAGCACCACTGCCGAGACCGTCATCGCTCGCACCGGTCGGCTGAAAAGTGCCGAGACGACATGGCCGAGTTCTTCGGCTCCCACCGCGCGAAGAGGTCGCCGGTGGTGTTCGACATCGTGAAGGTTACCGACCCGTGATGGCCGACATGCAGACCCTCGTCGCGCGGGCCCAGGCCGGCGAAGAGGTGAAGCTCGGCGAGTACTTCCTGCTCGTCTGCTCGAAGTGCAACGCGGTGTCCATGGAGAAGAAGAAGGACGCTCCGTGTCGTGGTCACCATTCGGTGACGAATCACGTTGCCGTGTAACGCAAAACGTGACATTACGTGCCTCGTCACTCGACGTACTTCTCCGGCTGCACACGGATGGCGTAGATGTTGGCGGCGCACGGTCAGTCACGTCGTGCGCCGCCGTGTTCTACCCCGAAGCGCGGGTGTAGCTCAGAGGTAGAGCACGTGGTCGCCATCCACGAGGAGCGGGTTCAACTCCCGCCACCCGCTAGCAGGTTGGCCGAGTGGTGAGGCAGCGGTCTCTGAAACCGCCTATGAGAGGTTCGATTCCTCCACCTGCTTTCTGGTAGACGGATGCGGCGATGCGCAACGGTGGCTACGAGCTGGTCATCGCCCCACCGGAGTATCCCGGCAAGAAGTACCGCGGTCGATACGTCTACGAGCACCATCTCGTTTGGTGGAAGCACACCGGTCAACTCGTCCCTGTCGGGTTCGACCTGCATCACAAAGACGAGAACAAACGCCGAAACGTCTACGACAACCTGGAGCTGAAAAAGCACGGTGCTCACATCGCGGACCACAACGCCGTTGAGCGGGAAGTTCTCCTCTGCGGATACTGCAGCGCGGAGATGAAGCTCCTTCCCTCGGTGGTTCTCACGCGAATGAAGCAGTCGCGAAGTGGGAAGCTTTTCTGTTCGAGACGCTGCGGTGCGCTCCACCAGCACAGCTAGCTGATGGCGCGTTCACCGTCGGCCGCGAGCCGCACGTCGATGAACGCCGGCCCTGCCTTCAGCCGAATCTCGAGCTTCGCCACGAACGCGTCGTACGCGACTCGCGACTGCTGCACCTCGTTGATGCCGCGCTGTCTTCCAGTCAGCAGACACCCGTCGGTGTGCGCCGCGTTGTTGCCCCAGTGCACACGGATGCCCTCGAAGGACAGGAGCCCGTCGGCGCTCCGTACGAACCTCCGACCGTCCTTCGTCTCCACGTTCCACAGCAGCGGCATCATCACACCGAAGCGGGTGCTCTTCGTGATGTCGATGCGGTAGCGGCCGAGCGGGATGGCCGTCTCCTTCGGGACCTTCTTCTCGTTCACCCACGCGTGGCCGTTGGTGCTGCCGGCGCAGACGACCGTGTTCAGCCACACGGCATCACCGCAGTGCGCACAGTGCATGCGCATCACGTCTTCGAGGATGTACGTCTCGTGGTGGAAAATGCCGGCGCCCTTCGGGAAGAACAGCTCACCGATGGTTGCCTTCGAGGTCGGCCAACGCCGGAGGAGCAGCAGGTCATCGGGCTGAGGCTGCTGCGGGACGTGCAGGTCCATGGGGAGAACTAGACCATGGGCCTAGACGGCCACCAATTCTTGCCGAGGTGCTTGTCTCCCTTGCTGGAGTTGCAGCTACGGCACGCCGGGCGCAGGTTCGCCGGCCAGTTCGTTCCACCGCGTTCGAGCGGGACGACGTGGTCGACGGTGTCGGCCACAGCTCCACAGTACGCGCAGCAGCCGCCGTAGAAGTCGATTCGCGCTTTGAGCTGCTCCGCGGTGCAGATGCCGGGAGCATTTCGCTTCTTCGCTTCGCGTTTGAGGGCGTACGACTTCTTCTTCAGCGGGTTCTTCTTGAGCCAATCTCGGATGAGCTTCTTGTTCCGCTCTACATTCTCGGCACGCCACTTTCGCATCTTGGTGCCGTGCGCCGTTTTGTTGTTCGCGTACCAGCGATTGACGCATTCACGCTGTCGCTGTGCGTAGGTCGGGTCGTTCTTCTTCCGGGCGATGACGGCTGCCTTTTTCTTCTCTGCGTTCTTGGCGTACCAGCGACGGTCGTACTCCTGTTGCTTGAGGCGCCGAGCTGATTCTCCGGGGGAGAATTTGGAGCTTCGAGCCTTCGCCACTACCGTTTCAGGCATGCGGAGATTTTAAGCCGCGGTGCCTCAACTTCTCGCAAGGAAAAAACGACCATGGCTTCTCTCTTGGGCAACCTCATCTTCACCGGTCTGCAGACGCTGCTGACCACGCAGGCGGCGCTCGGCCAGAGCACGAACCTGTACTCCATCAACACCGGCGTGCTCGAGTCGCTCGACACGGCGCTGTTCCAGGTGGGCCACATGGGCGCGGCCGGCGGCGGCTTCCCGGGCTGCACGCTCCCCCCGACGCTGTACACGCGCACCGGCGCGGTCGCCGTCTGGGTGAACCCCAACACGACGGCGGTCAGCGGCGACATCCTCGCCGCCGCGTGGCACACCCGCATCATGTGAGGTGAAGGGAGCGCTAACCCGCTCTCATCACGCACTTTCGAACGTCGAGGCGCCGGGGCTTGACTCCCTGGCGCCTCGTTGTTTTACATCCTTGGCCGACCGCGTTCGCTCCCCTCCTTCGAGCGTAGAAAGGCAAGCCGCTGCGAGGTTCCTGTCCGTCCTCTCGCAGCGGCTTTCTTTTTGTCTCAGGGGGCTGAGGACCCGTCACACTTTTCGTGACGAGGGTCTTGTTAAGGAGCGGTGCATATGTTTTCTATGCGCTCGCTTCATCGGGACCTGCACACCCAATGCGCATCGCAATCATCTGTGGTTTCGATTTCGGCTCCGGCACCGGCTGGTGGGGCAAGAGCCTTCCGCCGAACGTTCTCGACCTCGATGACGGCCCAACCGTGGGCGGCGGTGAAGAGGCCGCGATTCGAGCTGCAGAAGGCCTCGTGCGTCTCGGTCACGAGGTCGTGCTCTGGTGGTACGCGAAGCCGGGGATGTGGCGCGGCGTCGAGTTCCGCACCACGCAGCACGACCTGTACGCGAGCCTGCAGCGCGAGAAGTTCGAAGCCGTCGTCGCGTTCTCCGCACTGCAGCCGCTCGAGTGGGCTCCTCCTGGTGCGGTCAGAATCTTCGCGCAGCAGCTCAACGACCTGTTCCAGATGGGCCGCTGGGACAGGGTGGATTGTATTGTTTCCCCGTCCGAGTCTCATGCGACTCAGCTGCCCGGCTGGGGCTGGCGTGGGCGCCCGTACGCCGTCGTGCACAACGGGCTCGACGCGCACCTGTACTCGAAAGAGCACTGGCTGAAGTACCGCGCCGACCTCCGCCTCGAAAAGGCCGAGCTGGACATGAAGGAGCGCTCCGCCGAGAACTACAAGGCCGAGTGGGACCGCATCACCGAGTGCGAAGACTCGCTCGGCTACGTCGTCGACCCGCCGAAGTGGGAAGACCGCCCGATGAACGTCGGCTACTGGTCGAGCCCCGACCGCGGCCTGCATCATCTGCTGCGTGCGTGGCCGAAGGTGCTGCGTGAAGTTCCGAACGCGAAGCTCCACGTCTTCTACGAGCTGGAGCGGTACCTGAAGTCGGCCGTGCGCGCCCCGTCGTACTTCGGCGACCGCGCACGCATCCTCGAGGAGATGGTCGGTCGTGCGAAGGCGGACCCGAGCATCGTCTTCCACGGTGCCGTGCCGCGCAACGCTCTTCGGAAGACGCAGTTCGAGACGCGCGTCATGTGCTACCCGTACATGCCCATCAACTACTGCGAGGGCTTCTGCGGCTCCGTGAACCAGGGCATCGCTGCCGGCTGTCACGTGATGACGACGCCGCGTGATGCACTCACGTCCCTCTACGGCGGCGCGGTCACGTGGCTGCCGACGGACCCCGACCTGCTCGACGACGTGCTCGCCACGAACGTGGTGCGCGGGCTCATCGACCGTGAGTGGTCATTGGATGCAGTTCGTCGCGCCGAGCCTCACCGCTTCAACTACACCTGGGAGCGCGCGGCGAAGGAGATGGAAAACGCCATCCTCCGCCGTGGGTGGAAGAACACTGCCATGACCACGCCCGGTGACGAATGACCGCGGCTGAAGCTCGTCACGAGGCCGCCATCTTCCGCTGTGCGTGCGGCAAGGTGACGACGTTCGAGTGCTCGGAACTCTGGCCACACGATGGCCTCGTGCCGTGCACCATGCCGCTGTGCGAGCCGACGTGTGCACTTCACCGTCACGCGCCGGGCACCATGGGCTACCCGGTCTGGCACGCCGGCAGCGCCGACTACATGGGCGACTCGCCCGACAACGACTCGTTCATCGCTCTCGTGCGCTCGCTCTGCCGTCGGCTCTTCTGGAGCAAACTTCGGAAAGCGCAGTACGTCTGGGACGGTCTCAGGCGAAAGATTCCGCCGCCGTCACCACTGCCGCCGTTCGTGCTGCGCATGGGCACGCGGCAGTTCGGTGCAGTGGGCGACACGATGAAGGAGATTCCGTGAGCGAGCAGAAAAAGGTGATGGTGTCCCTCGGCGTGATGTGCGGCGACGTTCACGCCGACAAGCCGCTCGAGAGGTGTCTGCGTTCCGTGCTCGAGAAGGCACACGGCTGCCCCGTCGACGAAATCGTCATCGGCTTCAACGGCAAGGACCTCGACGCCATCGACGCGACCATCAAGCGCCTCGGCTACCAGCAGACGACCGTGCAGTTCATCGGCGACTTCGAAGCCGCCGTCGAGGCGACGAAGAAGGATGGCACCCCGCCGACGACGCTCTCCACGTGGGTGTCCTCCACCATCTACAACCGACCGCCGCTGAAGCTCGTGTGCTTCGAGTGGCCCGGCCGTTTCGACACCGCGCGCAACATGTACTGGCCGCACCTCTCTGGCGAGTGGCTTCTCTCCATCGACGCCGACGACGTGCTGAACGACGGCGCGACTGAAGAGGGCATGAAGGCGATTCGCGACCTCGAGCGCGACTACGGCCTCGAGCCCGCGAACGTGGGCACCGGCGAGAAGCCCATCGGGCTGCAGTCGTGGCTCAGCTCGCTGCCGCCGCCCATCAACGTCATCCTCATCGGCTACGACTACGAAATCGACACCAACGGCTACGTGCTCGTGCGGCAGAAGACGAAGCGGCTGGTCAAGCGTTCGCTCGGCCACATCTGGCAGAGCCCCGACGAGTCCGGCATCCACGAGCTGCTCACCCCCGTCGGTGCGACGCCGGAGAACGCCATCACGAACCTCGGCATCCTGCTGCGGCACCTGCCGTCGCAGACCGACGCCGAGCGCGCTGCGCGCAACCGCGAAGTCATCGACCGGTTGACCAAGAGCGACATCCCGGTCGAGGCGCGTCACGCGTACGACACCGCGAACCTCCAGGTCTACGCGGGCGACCTCACCCGTGGTGAGCAGAACCTGATGGTCGCCATTCAGCAGGCGACGAACGACCTCGACCGGTACACGTACCGGCTCGCGTACGCGTCGCTGAAGTTCCAGCAGGGCAACCCGGCCTCCGCGCTCGAAGTCTGCGCGGCCGCCATCACGCTGAACCCGGAGTTCCAGGAGGCGTACTTCCTCGCGTGTGAGGCGGCGTACCGCATGGGGAAGTGGGCCGCGGCCGTCGAGTGGTACGAAAGGGGATTGTCAAAATCTCCCGTGCTGCTCTCGCGCGACCAGCCGCTGATGCGCTTCATCCAGCCGCGCGGGCAGGCCGCCGACGCGCTCCTGAACATGGGCAACCCCGAGAAGGCGATGAAGCTCGCGAAGGAGTGCTCCGAGCGCTACCCGAAGTCGCCCCTCTCCATCTGGGTGATGGAGCGCGCGACGAACGCTCTGCGCGCGCAGAAGCTCGGCGACTCGCTGCTCGATGCCGTCGACGCATTGAGTGAGGATGCCCCGTCACTCGCGAAGAACATCATCCTCTCGCTGCCGTCGTACGAGGCGACGCGCGGTCTCGGCAAGGCGCTGCGTGCGCGCGCGCTCCTCACCAAGCTGACGGTGAAGCCCGTGCGCCGGCCGCACATCCAGCTCGGCGACGACCTCGAGCTGGAGTGGGACGACAAGATGTCCATCGAGGACGCGCTCCGTGAGTGCCGCGCCGCGAACTACCAGCTGCTGAAGTACGAGCAGCTGGCGCCGAAGAAGGTGAAGGTCTCGACCGGAGAGTCCCGACGGCCCTCCGTCGCGTTCTACTCGCCGATGGCGGTCGAGCTGTGGACTCCGGCGCACGTCGAGACGAACGGCTTGGGAGGGTCTGAGTCCTCCCTCGCGTACCTCGCCAGAGAACTCTCCAAAAAAGGTCACCCCGTTGAGGTGTACACGCCGCACCCGTCCGGTGCCGGCGCCGTGACCCTCTATTCCGGCGAGCACCGCGGCGAGAAGTTCAGCGTCATCCAGAAGGACCTCACGCTGATGCACGAGGCGTCGAAGATGGACGTGCTCGTGACCTGCCGCGCTCCGTATCTCGCTCGCGAGATGCGAGAGGTCTGGGGCAAGAAGCCGGTCTTCTGCTGGCACCAGGACAACGGCTACGGCAACCCGTGGCTGTGGTCGAAGGGCGTCGTCGAGATGCAGCAGCACCTGCACGTGTCGAAGTGGGCGATGAAGGGCCTGCTGCGTGAGGGCTACACCGGTGTGACGGCCGACAAGCCGTGGGAGTCGGAGTGGAAGGCGGAGACGTACGACGCGCAGGCACTCGCGCGCCACCACGTGCTCGGCAACGGCATCCCGCCCGAGTGCGGTGAGGGCTGGGACAAGGTGACCAGAAACCACAAGCGCGTCATCTACGCGTCGGACCCGAGCCGCGGACTCGAAGCGCTGCTCGAAGTCTGGCCCAAGGTGCGCGCCGAAGTTCCCGACGCCGAGCTGCTCATCTTCTCCAGCTTCCGCGTGATGGCGTCGCTGAAGCAGGACCTGCCCGGCCTGCCTGTGGTGAAGCGCATCGAGGGCATCCGCAACCGCTGCAAGGAGCTGGAGAAGGACGGAGTCCAGCTCGTCGGCTGGCAGCCGCAGCCGGTGCTGCTGGAGGCCTTCAAGGGCGCCGGCATCTACTGCTACCCCGGCGGGCCGATGCCCGAAGGCTTCGGTGTGAGCCTCGTTCAAGCCAAGGCGTGCGGCCTCGAAGTGATGTGCCCCGACCTCGGCGCGCTCCCCGATGTTCTGCCGCGGCGCACGGTGCTCGGTGAGCGCACGGGCCAGGGCCTCGCCGACTCCCTCATCTGCTCGCTGCGTGACCCGGTCGACGCCGACGTTCGCCGCGAAGGCGCAGACGAGGTGCTCGGCATGCACGCGTGGCCGGCAGTGGCCGAGCGCTTCCTCTCCTTCGTCGACGGGTGGAAGACGCTCGACGTCGACTTCACCGATGCGCAGGGCATCGAGACCCACGTTTCGGAGTACCGCACGCAGGAGCGCTGAACATGAGCATGAGTGACCTTCTCGCTTCGAAGTTCCCGGCGATGCCTCCTCCGCCGGCCGGGTGGAGCTTCACGCTCGACGCCGCGAACGAGTGGCGCCCGCGCGAGGAGACGCACCCCGCGTACGGCTTCGTGAAGCAGCATCTGTACGAGCCGGGCACGGTGTTCGACTGGAAGGACATCCCTCCCGAGGTGAACACCGTCTGCGTGCCGGTGCTCTACACGCGCGACGAGAAGGGCCTCCAGCTCACCGACTGCCGCATCGAGCCGAGATTCGTGCGCGAGGGTACGCAGGGCTCCGCGACGTTCGCGGTGAGCGTCGAGCACTGGGTGATGCACCGCCCGGTCGCCGCCATTGCCGCGTTCGAGGCTGGCGACTTCGCGCTCGCGATGGTGGAGTCCAGGAAGGGCGAGTCGAAGCTCCACCGCAGCATCTTCCTGAAGTCGCGCGAGCAGGTGGAACATGCGGCAGCCATGAATGCGTTCAAGGTGCTCTTCCAGCACTACAGCTTCAACGAGGAGCTGTGGCGGCTCGAGAAGTGGGTCGAGGACTGCCTTCCGTTCGACCTCGACGAGCACCCCGAGATGGTCGAGTTCAGAAGGTTGTTG